>Ga0193744_1000062_pt1 | contig 43627 bp, 72 predicted proteins | sample L1a1metaG_FD_143056 | JGI IMG/M metagenome (GOLD analysis project Ga0193744, IMG submission 143056) | Soil microbial communities from a riparian zone of the East river system, Colorado, United States - L1a1 | ecosystem: Environmental > Terrestrial > Soil > Riparian zone | place: USA: East River...
AGCAGGGTGGTAGCCCGCCTTGAGCACGAGGCGGCGGGCGTCCCTCTCGGTGGCGGCGTCGACCACCGCACACACGATACCGGCTGATCCCTGCTCGGGGCCGAACCCGCACAGCACCCAACCGTTCGCCCAGGCCCGAACGATCCCGGTGTCGGCCCCCATCACGAGCTCGACGTACTCGCCGTCCTCGTCGTACTCGGCAGGCTCGTACCAACTGCACCAGAAGCGTTTCACCCCTCGGCCTCGGCCTCGGCCTCTGGTTCGTCGGCACCCTTGGCGACCTTGGCCACTCGCGTCCGCTTCACGTGCAGCTCGGTCTCGGTGTCGACCGTGCACGCGAACTCGAAGCCTGCATCCGAATAGGTGTAGCTCTTGCGCTTGTGCGACTGCATCGCAGCCTGCACCGCAGCCTTGAGGCCGGGCAGTGCTTGCGAGAGCTCGCGCACCTTGTACATCGCCGCGACGTAGTTCGCGATCGCATCGTCGATTTCGTCCACGTACTCGGGTGGTGCGGTGCCTGCCAGGTAGCCCTGCCGCCTCTTGCTGCTCTGTCCGTTGCCGCTCTTTGTCTTGCTAGCCATGGTCCGCCTCCTCGTTGAACTCGATCTGCTGCTGTTTGGTTTTTCGCTTCGCTCGTGGCTTGCGCACCGGCTCTGGGCCTTCGCACTCGACCGTCTTCAGCGGCCCTGTGATGGTCCAGCTGAAGCGCACCACGCGCACGCGCCACCGCTTCTTTTCTCTCGCGCCGCGCTTCGCCCAACCCCACACCTCGAGGCGATTGCCCGCACAAAGCCACCTTCGCGCGCGCTCAAGGCACTCGCCCTGAATCTTCGCGATGCGGTTGCTCACGTTTCCGCTCGACGTCTCGCCTGTCGCCTGAATGCCGAGGGCGCCCTGGTGGTCGTAGTCCACGATCACGATGTCGATGAACCCGAACAGATCGCGGAGCTTTCGCAGGCGCGGTTTGTCTGGTGGCCCGATCCATCGCTCCACCACGCCCGCCATCCACCCCATGCGCTTCGCGAGATCGAGCGTGCGCTGTGTCGGCGACGTCACGAGCGTGCCCTCCTGGCGAGCGCCAGCTTGCGGATCAGTCGCAGCCGTTGCACGCGCACCATCTCCGCCTGGGCGAGCTCGACCGCCTTCGCCGTGCGCTCCGCTCGAGCCGCCCGCTCTTCGGGATGCGCGCCGTTTAGGTCGAGGCATCCGGGCTTCGCGTAGGCAGGCACCGCGCGCGACCACTTCGCTCCGCACGCGCCGCAGCGCATCCAGTAGCGCCCGGCCCACGACCGCCAGACGATCGGGACAGCACCGATGCCTGCGCGATTGCGCGAACGCACGCACCCGCAAGGCGTCATGTCCGATGCGCCTTCGATGCAGAGCTTCCAGCCACGCGGCACGTGGACATCGCGCGCGAGATTGCCGAGCTGGATCTTCATCCGCGCCTTCGTGCGCTGCCAGTCGCCTGCGCTCATAGCGGCACGTCATCGGCGAGCGGTGTGTTGCACAGGTCCTCGAGCCCGGTCTCGCTCCAGATGGAGCGCGCGACCGCCACGGCGTGGATCGCCAGATTGCGCGGCGTGTCGCCGCTCGTGTGTTCGTTGCTCGTGTATCCCGCTGCGATCCTGCTCGCCAGCTCAGCGATGAAACGAGCGCGAGAGATTTGCTTCACGCGTTCTCGCTTCGCGATGCGGAGCCTGTCCTGTCGCATCGCCTCGTCTGCACCTCGCTCTGCCGCCGCTATCACCTTGGGGTCTGTTTTCATCGCTCCCTCCTCTGGCCTTCGTGGTCCCACCGTGTGTCTCGCGCTCTCGCGATCCGGTTCGCCTGAGCTCGGAACCCTGCCGCTCTTCCTGTGAGCTCTCCGAAGCCTCGTGGGTCTGCTCCGTGCTGGAGCTCTGCCGCGGATGCTTCCAGGGTCAGGGCTTCGTCTCGCAGCGCCCCGACGAACCGCCTGCGCTCAGGGCTCATCGGTTCCCGTTTCTACCCTGAAGCCCGTTCCGGGTTCTCCCTGGTCCGAGCCCGAGGACCCCCGTCGGTTCCCGGTTCCCGTTCGGGGCCTTAAAAGGCCACCGGAACCGGGGGAACCGGAACCGACAGAGAGGGAGGTCCGGCCTGGTTCCCGGAACCGAGACGGAACCGAGCGGAACCGACGGAACCGACGTACCAGAAGAAGATGGTGATTGAGTCATCGCGGCTTTCCCGGCCTTGCCGCCTGCGCCATCGCATCGATGTGGAGTGCGACGTTGAGCGCTCGCGTGAGGCGGTCGGTCATCTGCGGCGTCTCCTCGGCGTCGAGCGCCGGGACAGATACCGTCCACGAGTACCCGTCGCGTGTTCGCTTGAGCGTGACGCCCGTGCTCCACGCGGCGGAGTGTTGCTCCAAGATCAGGTCGTCCTCATCGGGTCGGGTCATGGCTGGCCTCCATGTTCAATCGACGGTGAGACTCTTGGCCCAGACGACATCACCGTCGGTGCAGATGTCGCCGAGGTTAATCATGAGCGCGATCTGTTTGAGTGCGTCCTCCTTGCGGCACGTCACCCACCGGATGCCGTCGCGCACGAGCACCGCCGACCGCGACAGCTTGGCGCCCGCCGCCTCGATGGACTCGAGGATGTCGGTCCGGATCTTCTTCACGCGCGCGGCATCGCGCTTCTCGGCTTTCGCCTCGGCCTGCTCGGTGCGCGGGTCGCCGCCGATGGGCGTGTACCGGAGCGCGCGTTTCCCGTTGTCGTGTTCGCTCTGGAGCCTCACCACGAACGGGTCCGGTCGATAGCCGAGGTTCCCGTCGACCGAGAACAGGATGCCCTTGCTCGGGTCCTTCTGTTCGCGCCGCTCGATGCCAACGATCCACCGGGCTGCTGCGAAGAGAGACGAGCTGCCGCGCATCCTGTGTCCCATGCCGCGGTAGTCGCCGAGCTGGCCCTTGCCCGACAGGTGATGCAGGAGGACGACGTCGGTGGTCGATGCGCTGGCCAGGTCGGCGAGGCGCGAGATGAGCGGCGCCATGTCGCGCGCGCTGTTCTCATCGCCGTGGTGGATCTTGGAGAGCGAGTCGATGAGGACCACGTCGAACACGCTGGTCGTTGCTTCGAGTCGCTTCCAGGCGGTGGCGTCGTCGAGCCACAGCGCGCCCTGGGCGTCGAGCTCCAGCTTGCCGATGAGATTGGCGGGCGTGATGTTGTGGCCGCGGCAGAGCTGCCAGACTCGCTTGGCGGTGATGCGAACGATGTCCTCTTTGGGCATCACCAGCACGCGGGCGCCGCGCATCGCCTCCGGGATGGTGTACCCGCACCAGTGGGACTCGCCCGCTGCGATGGAGATAGCCCAGTCGAGGGCGAGCAGCGTCTTTCCCACCTTCGGATCGGCGACCAGCATCGTCAACATGCCGCGCGCGATGAGGCCGCGGATGGTCCAGTCCGCCTCGTCGTCCTCGGGCGGTTCCTCGCTGCCGACGAAGCTCATCAGGTTGCCGCCGAACGGGCGCACCTCGACTGTTGGGCGCGGGCGTGCGGGCGGCGAGTGCGGATGCGGTGCGGGCGCTGTCACATCGCCAGTCCTGGCAGGAGCGGTGTGTAGCCGTGGGCGATGCGATCGCGGGCTCGCTCGAAGGTCGGCCGGTGGAGCTCGCTACCGACCGCACGACGGCCCTCGATCGCTGCTGCGATGAGCGTGGTGCCGCCGCCAGCGCACGGGTCGCAGATGAGATCGCCGGGCCTGGAGTAGTCGCGGATGAGCGCGCGCATGAGCCATCGAGGTTTGCCGCCGGTGATGGTTTCGTCCGGCAGGCTGCGATTGGCGGGCGTGCCGAGGTACGCGCCGGGCGTGGTGCCCCACGTGACCATCTCGCGCGTCTTCGGTCTGGCCACGTTGGCGAACACCGACCACGAGCTCGGCCCGTCGCCGCCCAGTCGGACGGTCATGCCTGTCATCACGCAAGGCACCGGCGCGAACGAGTACATGCCGAGTCGGGACAGCACGTCGCGCCACACCGGAGACAGATCGCTGTCGGACAGGGCGACGATCCAGCCGCGGCACCTTGGCACCCAGAAGCGGCAGAACGCGCGCACGTCCTCTCGGGTCCAGTACTCGTAGCGGAGCGGCAGGCGCTTGGCTCCGTCGTGCTTCTTGCCGTGGTGGCCGTGGATGGTCGAGTTGTGGCCCTTGTGGGTGCGGAGCGAGTAAGGCGGGTCGACGATGACGGCGTCGACCTGTCCAACGTCGGCGAGCGCGGACTCGTAGCTGCCGCAGCGGAGATCGATCGCGACGTGTCCGTCGCGGGCACCAGCGGGCCCGGTCGTGGTGAATTCCATCCGGTCACCCGGGCCGGCGAGGGGAGTCGTTTCCGTACGAGCGGCGGTAGGCGATGCGGCCGTCCTTCGTCTTCACCACGAGCTCGCGCTTGTCCTTGCGGGCGATCGCGGTGGCGTAGCGGACGGCTTCGAACTTGCGCGGCTTGCTGTCGGGGTTCCACCACTTCCCGTCTCGCCAGATGCGCCACCGGTCGTGTTTCCAGTCCACGACGATGTATCTGTCGGTGCCGCGCTTCGACTTCGCCACGTGTGCCTCCGTTCTCGTTGCGGGTTGGTGGAGTCCGAGACGGAGGCAGGGCTACCCGGTGGCCCTGCGCTTCGGGCCGCCCAGTGAGATGTGGAGCTCGACGCCGAGCAGGTCGGCGATGCGCTGCGCCAGGGCCAGCGAGCTCCGTCGGCGGCGCACGAGGTAGCTAATCTGCGTCTCGCTCACGTTGAGCTTGCGCGCCAGGTCCGCCTGCGTCCAGCCGCGCCGCCGCAGGAGGGTCGGCAGCTGTTCAGGGACCCGGTTACTCGAGAGCCGGTGTAGCGCTCTTCGCTTGCCGCTCGGCATGACCGGCAGAGTTACCACGATCGGGAAGCGTATCGCAACGTAGGTGTGCGCGCGCGAGTGCAGCGGGAGAAAACTTGACACGAGTCAACGCCAGTGGGCAGGCTGTTCGCCATGACCATGACGCCCAACCGCGGCGAGCTCACGCTCGTCTCCCGCGCCGACCGCGCATCTCTCACGCCCGGAGGTGTGGCGTGGAATTGACGCCGTGCGAGGCCATGCTGGCTTGCGTCGTTGGCGTCGTGCTGGCTTGCGTCGTTGGCGTCGTTGGCGTCGTGACGAGCGTGTGCGAGTGCACGCGCAACCGCCCGCCGCCACCCAAGCCCGCCGAGCTTCCGCGCGCCGAGGTGGTGGAGCGCGACCGATGAACGAGCAAAGGGGGATGACGGACGACGAGAAGCGAGCGGTTGCTCACCAGCTCATCGACGACGCACTCGATGACCCTGATACATCCCGGCGCGAGTTCGCCGTCACCGACTCGCGGGGTTTCGTCTGGCTGGTCGTGGTCGACCCTGCCGTGGCGCTCTGTCTCGCTCCCGAGCGAGCCCGAGCGGTGGCCGACGCGCTATTGCTCGCCGCGGACGACGCCGAGAAGGACCGGCGCCGGGCAAGTACCTTCGTAATCGTCGCCGGAGAGCCAGAATGACCGAGACCCATCGATGCCCGGGTTGTCTGGAGCCGATCGAGCCGGCCGACTCGACCTGCGGCAAGCTGCGGTGTCTCACGGCGCAGGCGAACTGGTCGGAGCTCAGCGCGATGTCGTACTCGGTCAAGGAAGCGGCGCGCACGATCGTTCTGTCGGCGTCGAACCATCCACCGGACATAGCGATCATCGGGTGTCTGGTCGCTGCGGCGTCGATCGCGACCCACGTGGGAGCGACTCGCGAGCGGCTGATGTCGACGCTCGAGGCGGCATTCGTGCTGATGCAGCACGAGCAGCACAGGAGGAGTTCATGACGGCCCCCCTCGGCGCTCCCGGCGCGAGAAAGCGATGGGTTCATGGTCCGCGCCGAGGGGGCGCTGTCTCATGACGCCCGACAACGAGCGGGCCAGCGCGCTCGCTCTCAAGCTCACCCGCATTCTCTACGACAGCGAGCCGGACAATCCGGGCGTGGCGATGCTGGCGGCGATCCGGTCGGCCGCGTGCATGGCGGCGGTGTTCGAGTGTCCGCTGGAACTGTTCGTCGCCTCGTGCGCGCACGCGTACCGCGCTGCCAAGGACGAGAGCGAGCGGCAGGACAACGAGTCATGAGGAGGCCAGATGCTTCATCCCCCGATGTCGTACGAGCACTATCGCACGCTGGTCGGGCTGCGCTGGTCGCAGCTCAAGCACGCCCGGCGCAGCCTGTACCACTTCCGCTATCACGAAGAGCTCGTCGAGGACCGCGACACGCCGTCGCTTCTCATCGGCCGGGCGGTGCACGCGGGGGTGCTCGAGCCCGACCGCTTCAAGACCGATTTCGTCGGGTGGGAGGGCGAGCGGCGGGGCAACGCGTGGACCGCGTTCTCGTCGCTCAACAAAGGCCGCACGATCCTGAACGCGAAGGAGTGGGCCGCGGCGGCAGGGACCATCGAGGCCATCCGCTCGAGCCCCGCCGCTGCCGAGTACCTGAAGCGCGGGCGCAGCGAGGTGACGCTCACGTGGGGCCATCCGCTCAACGTGATGCTCGGCGACGAGGTTGTGCACGTGTGGTGCAAGAGCCGCAACGATCTGGTCAACGGGCACCTCATCGACCTCAAGACCACCTTCGATCCGATGCCGCGCAAGTTCGCAGCGCAGGCGGCGAACCTGGGATACGTGGAGCAGCTCGCGTTCTATCGCGAGGGCCTTCGCGCCAACCGGGTGGCGGTGGCACCCGAGGCCGTCCTCATCGCCGCCGAGTCCTCGCCGCCGCACGACGTGGTGGTGTTCGAGGTGGCCGAGCATCTTCTCGACACCGCCGAGATGGTCGTGTCGGGCCTCATCCGCCAGGTGACGACGTGCCGCGAGAGCAACGTGTGGCCCGGAATCGCTGGCCAGCCGATCCCGCTCATGATGCCCGCGTGGTGGCTTGTCGCAGGTGACGACGAACCGCTCACGCTCAACGGTGTACCGATCGACGACTGAAGGAGGGAGCCAACATGAAAAGCCCCGAGACCCCGATCTGGCAGGATGAGGACGCCAAGCGCGACTACCGCCGGGAGAACCCGCCCGACCAGGTCGCTTTCGACAGCGCGCTCGCACGCGCCGCCCAGGCCGAGCAAGAAGCCGAGGCGGTCGTCTGCCCCGGGTGCCGCAAGGAAATCGATCCCGAGACGTGCGGCTGTGGGTCGCACCGACGAAACCACTGGAGCCCGATGGAGGACGGCCACGGTTTCGTCCCGATCGGGTGCGACTGCCATCGCCCACGGCCGGAGGCAGCGTGATGGTCACGTTCTCCTACGTCGGCGAGCGCGGTGCGGTGCTCGGCCTGGCTCTCACGCGCGAGTGCATCGAGCGGCTGCAGAGCGGCGACGTGATGACGATCCAGATCGTGGCCGAAGGGTGCGGGGCGGACGCCGACGGTGCACCGTTCGTCGTCATCCCGGAGGGCCCGCTCGAGGCCATGATCCTTATGTACGGCGAGGACCACGCGGCGATCAACGCCGAGCTCGCGCCCCACATCAACGAGGCAACGCGCCAGCACACCGGAGATAAGTCGTGAGCGCGTGCGTGTCGTGCGGCGCAACCATCATCTGGGCGCGCACGCCCGCCGACAAGAGGATGCCGGTCGACGCCAAGCCCGATCCCAAGGGCCGGCTAGCCCTTGTGGGTGGCATCGCGCGCGAGCGCCTGCCGCTCGACGACCAGATGGGCCGGCCCGCGTACACGTCGCACTTCGCTACGTGCCCCCACGCGGCCGCGCATCGCAGGAGCGAGGCGGTAACGCCGAAGGAGTCGGCCGTCGTGCGCCACGAGCGGGTCGCCGCCCTGGTGGCGCACATCCACTGGATGGCGTCGACGGTCCACCAAGCCCACCACCAGGACTCGCCCGGCACCTTGGAGACATGCACGCACTCCCTCTGCAAGAGGACGGTTCTGGTGCTCCGTGGCGAGCACCCGGAGGCAGGACGATGACCACAAAACTCACCGAGAGCGAGATCACGCGGCTATCCGCCACACAGACGATGAAGGAGTGGGACGACCTCTGCGACGAGATCAAGGAGCGCTGCGGCGGTCGCTACCCTGCGGACTGGTACGCGACTGTTCTCGTGGGCGGGCTCCACCTCCGAGCCGAGCGGCAGTGGCAACCGCGATGCCCCGTGTGCGACGCGCCCGAGGCCAACCCGAACGACAGGCGGTGCTACCGCTGTTCGAGTCCACGTGGCTGATACGTGGCGCGACAACTGGGAGCTCGCGTTCCCGTCCGAGTACCTGGGCGCGCAGCATCTTCACGACCGCGACCAGGTCCTCACCATCTCCAAGGTCGACCGCCCCGAGCTCGACATGCTTGACCCGGGTACCAATCAGCGCGTCCGCAAGCGGAAGCTCGTGCTGCACTTCGCCGAGCTCGCTCGCGGCGGGCCGGACGATCCGAAGATGATGATCTTGAACAAGACCAACGCGCGCACGATCGCAGCGCTCTACGGCAAGGCGGTCGATGCGTGGGTCGGCAAGCGCATCACGGTCTACCCGACCGAGACGCAGGTCGGGCGCGAGATGAAGGCATGCGTCCGTATCCGGCCCAAGAGCACCGCCGAGCTCAGGCGCGAGGTGGTGAAAGGACCCGACTCGCCGCCGCCCGACAGCGCCACTACTCCGCCCGACGATCTGGTGGCCGAGGTGAAGGGCATCGTCGAGGGCATGTCGCACGCGCTCGAGCAGCCCGACCTGATGCCGGCGCTTCGTGAGCGCATCATGGCCCTGCCGAAGGACCTGCCCGACCGGCCGCTACTCGAGAAGTCCTACAAGCGATTGCGCGCGCAACTGGCCGCGCCACAGAGGGAGCAAGAGCCATGACCGACGACGAGATCCGAGATGCCATCACCTACAACAAGACGCGCGGCCTGTTCGGGATGCCGCTCGCAGCCGACGAGTTCGCGCTCCTGGTGGAGGCGTGGCAGCACGAGCATGGGTTGCGGACGGACGGGATGTACGGCCCAGCAACCCAGGCCCAGGTGGTCGAGCACCTCGCACAAATCAGGCGCCCGATCATCTTCGCCGTCCCGGCCACGCACGCCGATGTCGTCGACTACTACGGCGACCCGTCGCGCGAGCCGAGGGAGAAGGGCCAGGCCAATCAGTCGTGGTTTATGGCCAACATCGTCGAGTGCCATGGCTCGACCGCGCTGCCCGGCGTACCCGCTCACTGGTACGTGCAGGTCCACCACCGCGCGCGCGACTTCTTCCGAGCAGGTCTCGAGGCCGCCGCGCGCTTCTGCCCCGGCTATGAGATCCAGCGAGTCGGCGGGTTCAACTATCGGGTGCGCGGTGGCAACCCCGAGGCCCTCTCGCTCCACTCGTCCGGTGCAGCAATCGATATCGACGCCGCCACCAACGGGGCCAAGCGGTTCGCGCGCGGCAAGAAGCCGGAGCCGTTCTCGCAGGCGTGGAAGGAGCTCTGGCCGAAGGGACTGCCCGAGGCGTTCGTCGTAGCCATGAAGTCGGTGGGCCTCGTGTGGGGCGGCGACTTCGAGTCGTACGTCGACCCGCAGCACTTCCAGGCGGCAGGGATCAACGCATGAGCCGCGTCTTGTTCATCCCGCGTCGGGCCGGCAAGTTCCTCGAGTACGCCCGCCTCCTGTGGACCGAGGCGACCACCGGGCCCAACGCGCTCAACGAGGCGCGCCGACGCGAGCGGGAGGCCGTCGTCCGCTACCTGCGCCGGGCCAGCGCGCGATGGGGGCCACCCGAGGCGGCGGCGCTCGATATCGAGGCGAACAGGATCGCGGGCGGGGCGCACTACCGATGAGCCGCGCCACCGATCTTGCCCGCCGCGTAATGGGTCCGGGCGATCCGCGCGGCGATGCGCGCGGCCGTACGTCCATCTCCACGCGGTTGCTCGACGACGTCATCCTTGAGGCCGACGTGTACGCTGTAGCGGCCGTGATCCTGGCCGAGCGATGCGCCCGATGGCAACTGCTCGCGATGCTCTGGCGCAGAGCAGCGGTCCTCGCGATGCCGACACCGGAGAGTGTCGTCGACGCGTGGCTGCGATGATCCTTTCACCATGTCCCGGCCGACGAGGCAATCTGGGTCCGCCCGCGCGGAGATCGCAACGGTCGGCAGCGGCCGTACGGATCGTTCTGTTTCGTGTCGGTGATGCAAGCGCGCTACGCATCAACGATCGAGAGGCTGGAGCGGGAGATCGCGGACAAACGAAGGAGCTAACCATGGACTTCTACGACACCGTGACAGCGAATCGGAAGCTCGATGAAGCGAGGCGCGAGCGCGATGAGGCGATCGCTCACGCACTTGAGCTGCAGCTGCGCGCCGAACGCGAGCGCGATGAAGCAAAGCGGCAGCGCGATTCGCTACGGCGCCAGCTCCACGAGCAGCGCCCCATCGGGGACGGCGTGACTGACGACACCGAGGCGATCAAGGCGGGCGCGCGGCTCAAGGCGGGGTGGCGGCCGACCGCGATGCCGCTGAACGTGTGCAGCTCCTGCCATCGAGACGATTGCAGCGGTGCCGGGCTATGCCGCGAGCACCGTCCGAGCGCAGTCGAGGCCGCGCCGGGCGTGCGGTCCGGTCGCGTCATCGCCGTGCAGTCGCAGTACGATCCGGACGACGAGTGATCGCTGCTCTCTTCGTCGAGCCGATGGGCGTGTACGCGGGCGACCTGTTCTCGCCGCTCGCCGACGTCGAGCTCTGGACGGAGGCGCGGGATGCCCGGCTCTACCCCGGGCCGCACCCGGTGGTCGCGCACCCGCCGTGCGCTCGCTGGTGCGCCATGGCCGGGCTCGTCGAGTACCTGCATGGGCGCAAGCGCGGCGATGACGGCGGATGCTTCGAGTTCGCGCTGGCCGCGGTGCGGCGGTGGGGCGGCGTGCTGGAGCATCCGGCGTTCTCGCACGCGTGGGACGCGTTCGACCTGCCGGTGCCCGATCCGGCGGGGTGGTGGACGCCGACCGACGCGCATGGCGGTGCGGCCTGCCAGGTCGAGCAAGGACACTACGGCCACCGCGCCCGCAAGCGGACGTGGCTGTACGCGGTCCGCACCACACGCCCCGAGCTCCTGTGGGGCCCCGCCCAGGCCGCGCGGTGGGTGACGTACACCGCCAAGGACTCGGGCATACCCAACCCGAAGCCGGGCATCCACAAGCGCGAGCGCAGCGCTACCCCGCCCGCTTTCCGCGATGTGCTGCTGCAGCTGGCGCGGTCGGTGGCGACTGGATGATCTCGCTGGCCCCCATCACAATGAAGGGCGCGAACGTCGTCGTCTCGGCCTGGCACAGTCACCACAAACCCGTCCGAGGATGCGTGTTCTGCATCGAGCTCGTGGCACGCGTCCGGTGGGAGATCGCTAGTCGGTGAGCTCGTGCGCTTCGATGAAGTACTCGGCGTCGATCCAGCCCGACTGAAAGCACCACGCGTCCTTGAGCGCGTGCCACTCGGTCGGGTCCTCCATGTCCTGGACGTCGTCCGCGCCCGCGTCCTCGTTCACCCGGGGCTCGGCGTTGCGCGCCGCCATGCGACACGCGCCGACGAGCGACCTGCACACGCCGAGCGTCGACTCAGCGGCGTCCGCGTTGTCGGCCGGGATCTCCACCGCAAGAACCACGTACACCGTCATGGCATGACCTCAAGGTAGCGATCGAGTTCGGCATCAGAGAGCTCGCCCCGGCGGTACCTGGCCGCGAGCTCGGCCCACACCTTCTGCCAGTCGCGGTCGCGGGCGTCACGGGCCGCCAGGGCCAGCCCGGCGCGAAACCTGCGGGTCCGGGCGGTCACGAGCAACTCCCCACCACGAGCACCAGCAGCCCCGCCAGGGCCGCCAGCCGCGTCATCAGGTAGGCCGGCGACATCTCCACCTCGCGGCCGTAGAAACGGGCGTTGTGGGCGACAGGGGCGCGCCGGGCCTGCGACTCCCGCTCCTGCTCGGCGGCCCAGATTGCCACCGCGCCCTTGACAAACCGCCCGCCGACTCCCCTGTCATTGTGCCTCGCCATGCCTCGACGTACTGCACGCGGCGGGCCGCCTGCACATCAGTGGTAACTGCAGCGAACAGCCGCGCAGCACTCGCCGGAGCTGTCGCTTCTCAGGTCACCCGACCGATTCCAGGTCGTCACTCCCGCGACAGTCGGCCTGGGCGCGCCAGTCGGGTCGCTGAGTTGCTGCCGGTTCGCGCTCGGCACGTCGCCTGCAATGTCCCCCGATCGTGAAGACGAACGAAATCAGCAAGGGTCAACGGCTGGTGCTCGGCACCGCCGGGTTCCTGGTGACAGTCCAGCGCGTGTGGGACTGCGGCACGGTGACGGTGATCTCGGACGATGGCGGCGCGTGCGACTGCAAGGCCGAGCACCTCAGCATCCCGCCGGCCCCGGTCACGAGCACCTGCGGCCGCTGCTCCGGCTCGGGCGAGCTCGACGGCGAGTACGAGTACGGCACGTGCGAGGCGTGCGGCGGCTCCGGCGAGGTGCTCCGATGACCGAAGCGCAGTTCGAGAAGGCTCTGGCCCGGTCCGACATCCACGGCGACCTCGTGTTCGACGCGCCGATCGTGCGAACGCGCTGCGACGAGTGCCCTCTCTACACCATCCCGCTCCGCGATCTGCACGCGTGCCAGGAGTGCGGCGAGGCGGTCTACCACTGCCCGGGTTGCGGCAGCGACACCGTCAAGGTCGAGCGTGAGCTCGAGGCCTCCTGGTGGGTGGTCGACTACGACTACACGCGCGAGTCGATCCCGCTGGGTCCGTTCGCGACGCGCACCGAGGCGGTCGAGAAGGCCCGCGAGCTCTTCGTGCACCCCGACGAGGACTGATGCGACTCGCCAGCCGATGCGATCCCGCAGCGATCGCATCGGCGCGCGGGCACCATCGCCCGGGAACGGATCAAAGACCATGACCGACATCGCCAACGCCAATGCCGAACCCGACACCGTATGGGGGACCCACAGCGAAACCTTCTACGTCGCACCCGATGGGGGTACATGGCTCGTGCAGGGGCCGGACATGCTTGGCCCGGACCCCGTCGCAGTCGCGGTCGTGCCCGATGTGCCTCCGACAGCGCGCGAACTTGACGAGCAGGCGCTCGACCAAGAAATGCGCGACACGATCCACGTGCTGCGCTGCCTCGCAGGTCGGGTCCGATGACGCACCTGTACCCGACTCCGCCCCGCTGGTTTCGCCGGCTCGACGCCGAGCTCCGGTAGACCATGGACGAGGCCCCCACCTATCGCTGTCACTGCGGCGGCCACGCGATCGGCCGCGTCGAGGTGTGGGCCGACGGGGCCCGCATCGCAACCCGGTGGCGCTGCGCTCTGCACTTTTCCGACAGGCCAGTCGTGACCTACATCTGGCGTACCGACGACAACGGACAACCGAAGGACCGATGACCATGACCCCACAGTTCGACTTCGACATCTTGGAGAGCCTCGAGCATGAGGCCCAGAACCCGGGCGATGAGCTGCTGCTCCGCGCCCTCACCAGAGAGGAGGCCCGCGACTACGGCGTCATCGTTTGCTCGTGCGGCTGCTACACGTGCCCCGCGATCGTGCTCTTCGGCCTGCCGGTGGCCGAGTACCACGACACGATCGAGCCGCTCGCCGACCAGACCGAGCGCGATCGCAAGGCGGCCGAGCTCAAGGCGGGCGCGTGATGGCCAGCCTCGGTCACGATGTCCCGAGCCCCTTCCCGTTCGCCACGCCCCACGGGACGATCACCAACGAGCGGTGCGACTGCACCCACAAGAGGACCGATCACCTGGACACCGTCTCGTTCGGTCACGGGCGGTGCGCGGTCGATGATTGCGCGTGCCAGAAGTTCAGCTGGGCGAGCTGCATCTTCAGCGAGATCGGCCGATGAAGCACCGCAGCACCTTCCGCATCGTCACCGTGTTCTACGACGCCGAGCGTGGCTGGGCGTGTCGCGGCGCGGACGACGCGGTCGAGTACGCAAACCAGCGCGAGCGCTACCTCGACCTCTTCATGTTGGCCGAGGCGGCCCGGCTCGCGGCGCTCGCCGACGTCGCCGAGCTCATGATCGACGAGAAGCTTCGGCTGGCGTGGGGCGGCCCCGATCGCTACCAGTGGGTCGACGACGCCGCCGAGCCTGCCGTGTCGTGGTCGGCGCCCGGAGGTGACGCGTGAGGCGCGCGCGGTTCCGGGTGCGCGGACGGCTCGACATGGCCAGCCGCTTCCAGGAGGGGACACTCGTGGTCGACCGTCGATCGCGCACGGTGGCGGTGCGCCCGCTCCGGCGGCATCGCGTGTACGAGCTGCCGCTCGACGTGGTGGCCGAGTGGATCTGTCGCCGCGTTGCGCAGGTCGATGCTGCCCGGCTGCGCGCCGAGCGTGCGGAAGCTCGACGTGCACGGAGGGCAGCATGACGCGCACCGACGTCCACATCATCGTCGGCCTCATCCGGGAGGCCGCGCGCGTCGCCGGTCGCAGCGGTGCAGGCGAGATCCACTCAAGCGCGGCCGTGACGTTCAGCCTGCACTTCTGCACCGACGACGCCCTGCGGCTGGTCGAGGAGGAGGGCGGCACGCGCCAGCACTACCAGGGATCGGAGTCCGGCGGACTGCCCGGGTACCACTGGGATGTCGTGACGCTCGACGGCGTTTCCTTCTTCGGCGACCACTACCGCGTCAACCCCGAACCCGAAAAGAAGCCGGAGCCGGACGATGAGATTCCCTTCTGATCCGACCGGCCGCCTCATCAATCTGGCGCTGGCTCTCATCCCGGACCCGGCCGCCGCGTCCGCAGCGTGTACGATGGCCGCCGCCGTTCTGGCCACCGTTGGGCAGATCCCACCACACCGCGTGCACGCCGCACTCGCCAGCGCGTTCGTCGAGCTGGCCGACCGCATGGTACCTTAGCGGTTGGGTCCTTCTGCAGCGGCCCGGTCGACGATCCCTATCCCGTCGGCCGGGCCGCACCTTCGCCGGAGCCACTTTGCCGACGGGCGTGTACCCGAGAAGCTCGCACCACCGATGGGTTTCGACAGTCGCAAGACCCGGGCACTCCGCCGATTGGACGTGCAGCAACTGCGGGCTCGAGCGGGCCGCCAAGAACAGCGGCGAGCGCGGTGGGCCGGTTTTCTACGTCTGGCGGGACGGCGTGTGGCGCCTCGCCGAACCGACACCGAAGGGCGGACCGAGACCGAGATTCGGGGCGTGCCCGGTAGGCTCGCTGACGTCACGCCGGACCGCCGCGCGCCGCGAAGAGCGCGATCTGCAGCGGCCCCGGCGGCGCCGCTCGTCGTCCGGGTAGAGCGCCGCCAGGGCCGCCAGGTGCGCCGGGCGCTGCAGCTGGAGCTCTACCCCGGGCACTCGCTGCCGCCTGTGAGCGCCATGTCGATGTGCCTGGCGAAGCTCGTGGACGTGTGTCCGTTCGTGCGGAGCATGACTCTTCTCCACGCGACTCGCCCCGAGATCGCGGTCCGCATCAGGCTGGCGTGGTGGACCTGGCTCGCGTGCGGCCTGATCCACCGCCACACCGCCCGCCAGGTCGTCCGCTATCAGCGGCTTTGGTGCCCCCCCGACTGGAAGGTGCTGGTCGTGGTGTCGTAGCAGCTGGGGCCCCGGGCGGCGGTGGAGGGGGGGGAGGAGGGGAACCGCCCGGGGCCCGGCTGGATCATGCGGTCGGCGTGTTCGCCGAGACCGCGGCAGACAGCGCATCCGCCGTCTGCGAGACCTGGTCGGCGAGCGCTCGCACCTCGTCCGGATCGTCGGCCGCGTCGCGGATCATCTGCGCCAGCGTGCTGATGAGCTGGCTCGCCGATCCGGCCACGGTCGTGTTGCGCTCCACCTGGGCGCGAAGGTTCTCGATTTCCTGCTGAAGTGCCATGTCACTCCTCCTTCATCGGGTTGGCGTCGTCGACGGCATCGGCGAGCGCGTTGGTGGTGCGCTCGAGCTCCTTGGCCAGCTGCCGCACCGTCGACGGATCGGTCACGAGCTCGTCCAGCTTGCGCTCGATCCGGCGCACCCGGATCGTGAGCTCGGTGAGTAGTCCATGCAGCGCGTCGAGCTGCACCTCAAGCCATCGTCGTCGTCGGCGGAGCAGCATGTCACCTCCTGAGCACAGTCCAGAGCAGCGCGATGATCGCCGGGCCCGCGACCAGCGTGACGCCCAGGAGAAGATGCATCGCGGTCGTGTGGCGGCGCAGGCCGTAGCGGAAGCGCCGCACTTCGCGCGTGAGCTCGCGCATGGCCTGGGCGAGGCCGGCGACGGAGATGATCTCGCTGGACGGCGACGGCGCCTTGATCGGCAGGTCCGGCCGAGTCGCGGTGATCGCGCGCTGGCGCCCGGCCCCGAACAGGAGTTCGGTGGGTTCGCGCCCTGCGTCCGGCACCGGACGCTCGTCCTCGCGCGGCGAGGTCACCTTCGCCTCAGGATGTAGGCCGCGGCGAGAAGAGCGAGCGCGAGAATCCCGGAGCTGGCGAGGAGTGTCCAGCACAGTCGTCCGATCTCGCGCGCGAAGATGCCGTCGGATAGCGGCTGGCCTTCGGTCATCCATGCTTGGGTGTCGATCGGATCGCCGAGCGGGTGCACGCGGTCGGTGGTTTCACGCGGGCGCTCGAGCTCCGGCATCTTGGTCGTGCGCCCGGCGGGCGTGAGCTCGAGCGCTCCGAACTCGGGTGGCGTGTCGCGCGCGAACACCTCGGCCATGGTGCGCGACTCGCGAGGGCCCTTGAGCGTCCGGCGCTCGCTCGGCGGTCGGTCGTCCTCGTGGTCCATAGGAACGGTCTATCTATCCCATTTCTACGGGCGGCGGGGCGTCAATGCCGAGCGCCCCACGAGCCCCAGTGGACCCACCCTGTGTAGCTGAACAGCACCAGGAGCGCGAGCGCCACGAACGCGAGCCCGACCAGTACGCGGATCGGTCCAGCCGGGATCGGCAGGTAGGTCAGGGTGAACCATCCGATCACGAGGATGACAGCGACGAGCAGGATCAGTTCGACGATCGCTGGCATGGCTCACTCCTGCGGCTGCGGCTGGCGTGGGTCGGTGCGGATGGTGTACGCCAGGCCGGTCGGGGCCGCCACGACAGGCGGGCCCTCGGCGCGCTTCGCCGCCGCCTTGACCACGCCACGCGACGCGGTGTAGCCCAGCGCCCCGAGCGCCGCCAGGGCCGCTCCGGCGAGCTGCACCTGCCAGCCGGTCTCGGGAAGGATGCCGGCCCCCATGATCGCGCCGAGGACGACGGCGGCGAACGACAGCCAGAACTCGGTGGTCGCAACTCCAGGCTTCGGGTCCATGTCTCTACTCCTTCTTCACGCCCATCGCGCGGGCGAGCAGCCCGCCTGCGAAGAGCTCGGCTTGCTCGCCGGCCTTCGTGAGCTCGGCGAGCGCGTTGTCCGCGTCCGACGTCCACACCTTCCACAGCTGTTCGAACGCCTCGTCGACCAGGATGCGCTGGGCGGTGCCCAGGCTGAGGCCAGCTGCGCCGAGCCCCGCGTCGATCACGCGGGCGAACTGCGCGTGCATCAGGACCTTGTCCTGGGTGTCGCGCACGACCCGCCCGGCCTCGGCGAACGCGACCCGCGCGTACTTGACGATCTCGTCCTTCTGAGCGATGCGCGTGCGGCGAAACCAGTCCCACGCTCGCTCGGCCACCACCGCCACCACGCCGGTCGAAACCAGCCATTGCCAGACGCTCATTGGGCCTCCTCTGTGCCCGCGTCGGGCGCGAGCGGTTCGGGTGGTATCGGCTTCGGCGCGATCGCCGCAGCGTCCGCGGTCGGAGGGATCGGGATCGGCTTGGCCTTGACGAGCTCGGCAGGCGGCGACTTGTGGCGCCCGTTCCCGCTCGAGCGGGTGGCCATGCAGAACGCGCGCAGTTCGTTGAAGCGATCGGTCACGACGTTGAGTCGCCGATCCTGCTCGGTGTCCTTGGTCGCCCCCACCGAATAGACCTTGTCGGTCACCTGGTCGACCGCCTTCGCGCGCCGGTCGGCCACGGTGGCGGTCTGCTTCGACTCCACCGCGTCAGCCTTGATGTCGGTCTGTTCCTCGTGCAGCCAGAACACGCCGCCGATCGACCCGCCGCCGAGGATGACGGCCAGCGCGCTGCCGAGCACCGAGCGCCGAGCTCGGCGCAAGACGTCGCGCCGGAAGTGGATGGACACCATCTCGGGGGTCTCTTCTCGCTCGCGTGGCATGTAGCGCTCCACCTGGTTCAGCCTAGCCCGGAGGCGGTTGTTTCAGCGGTAGGCCAGCGAGAGATCGCCCGGGGGTCGAGTCGCCAGCAACCTAACTCAGGCTTCCCATTGGTACAGGGACCACCCGGTGAACGTGGTCGCGCGGCCACCGGTGTCCGCTTCCATCGCCCACGACCCGAACGCGTTGGGCATGGTGACGTTCGCGACCACCCACGGCCAGAGCGGTGTCCCGTTGTCGAAGCCGTCGACGGTCGCAGTGAAGCCGAACGTTGCGCCGCCGGGGCCGCGGAGTCTGAAGTCCATCGACTGCGACCCACCGGAGATGACCGGACGGACCGCCATGCGGCACGGGATCGCGGCCGGGCGTTGGAGCGAGCCGCGGTTGACGTTGTTGATGATCTGCGTCGGGCCGCCGGTGCCGAGAATTTCCTGGAAGGCCGAGCTGGCGATGGTGGGCGCGTACGCTGTCTCAACCGAGTAGTTCGGCGTCCACGACAGGAGGTGCCCGGCGTTGTGGCGCCACAGGTTCACCGCGGCGACGTTGAGGTCGACCTGGTCGGCCCGCATGATCGGTCCCTCGTTGACGAACGATGTCGGGTTGGTGATGACCGCGACCGAGTCGTCCGCGTACCGGTCCATGGTCTCGTGGATCGTCATCGAGGCAACCCGCGCGCCGTTCGTGAAGCGGACGATCCCGGTGTACTCGGTGTTGGGCAGAAGGTTGGGCATCCGAAGGAGCTTGAAGACGACGTCGGAGGCGCCGATCGTGACGCCCGCATCGTTGGGCGCGTAGCTGAACCGGTTCTCGTGGAGCGTGCCCGGCGCGCTGGCCTGGACGACCTGGATCGACACCGTCGGCACCGACGTGCCCGGCAGGTCGGACGCGGCGAGGGCGAGGTGGATGTCGATCTGCGTTACGCCGTCGGACGTGCGGAAGAAGAAGGGCCACGCGAAGCCGCTGCTCGAAGAGAAGCCGCTGGTCGACTGAAGGAACCGCCAGTCTTGCGACTTGCAGATGATGAGCTTGCGTTGCTTGGTCGCGATCGAGTTGTAGCCCCGGGCGAGCCTGGCCATGAGACCGGCGGAGATGAGCTTGCGGTTGCGCGCCAGGTTGTTGGACTGGAGCATCCCGGGGATGTTGCGCGAGACGTCGTGTTTGCTCACCAGGCCACCGTCCAGTTGAGCGCGACCAGGGCCGCGCGCGTTGAGATGAGGTCGGCGTCCGCGCCCTTCCAGAACGCGAGGAAGCCGAGGCGGGCGGCCAGCGAGTTGCCACTCGGCGGGCCGAAGCCGGAACCTGTGTTGGTGATCGCGTCCTGGGCAGAGCTCACCACGGGCAGGTAGTTGCGCAGGTCGGTCATGATCCCCATCGCGGTCGAACTGTTCGACTTGCGGTAGAGGAGGAACGGGTGGACTGTGCCGATGCCGGAGTGGTCGGGCCCGGTGGTGTCGTTCAGGAACGATCCGTCGAACGCCGAGCGCAGCCGACCGGTACCGCCGAGCGCGCAGCCCCAGTTGGTGTTCCCTTGGGTGAGCATCAGGATCGATCCGCTCGACGTGAAGCTCGCGTAGGCCAGCCAAGCCCACGCCTGATTGAGCGCGATCGAGAACGCGGCGGAGGGGGAGTGCCACCGCTGGCCGGACGCTCCGGTGGTGCCGGCGAACTTTCGGGTCCAGCCGGCGACACTCTGCCCGTTCAGAAGCCCGCTACCGGCCGCCACCAGCGCGTCGGAGCCGATGAGCGGCGCCAGGTCGCCGGACGCGTCGCCACAGGCCCACGAGGCAAGGGGCGTGGGCAGTCCGCGCGCGGTCCAGTGAGCCGCGGTCTCGGGCACGTACACGCCGCCCGGCCCGTCCTCGGGCTCCGAGGCGCCAGCGGCGGCGGGGGTCGCGCCCAGGGCGAGCTCGGCCGCCAGCGAGCTCTTGAGCGTGTCGGCCAGGATCACGGCGGCACGGTGATCGGCGTGAGCATCAGCCGGTTGAAGCCGCGGAACTGGCCGAACGCCCCGAGCCCGGAGATCGAGAGCTCGACCGTGATCCACGTGATGCCTGCGGTGTCGGCCGGGATGATCGGCAGCTCCCTCTGCGGCTGGATGACGTCGCCGGTGCCCCCGGTCCACAGGAACTCGACCTGCTTGAACGGGCCGACAAAGTTGGCGTGCTGGTCGGCCGGGCCGTGGGGCGGGAACTTGGACGTCGTCACCCGACAGCGGACCGTCGCCGCCGCGACCGTGGTGCGAAGGATGGGGGACACCAGGAGCTTGCGGTGCGCGGTCGACGTCGGCATCAGGCCGAAGAAGAACGGGAACACGTCGGACACGAGGTAGTTGGGGCTCGTGGTCCCGTGGTGCTGGTAGTGGATCATCTGCGCCTGCTGCGCGCAGGTGTACGACAGAAGGTTGTTGATGTTCACACAGTGGTCGAGCACCGTGCCCGCGTGGAGCGGACGGCCGTCGTCGTCCACGAAGGTCGGCGGCAGGCGATAGAGCAGGGCGGCGGGCGTGAGCGAGCGGTCGAACGGGACCGTGCCCTCCTCCCCGAACGTGTTGGCCTCGGCCTCGTCCTCGATGAGCCCGTCGTCGTCGGCCAGGAACGCGACCAGTTGCTGCGAGTCGTTCACCTCGGAGTGCCGCTGGTAGGTGAGCCGATACTCCTTCGCCGCCGAGTACGTGGGCGCCACCAGGTCGGCGGTCAGGCGCACGTATCCGCCGGCCGGGTTGACCGCGCCCGACGCGGCCAGCTGGCGGTCCCAGAAGAGCGGCGCCGCCGGGGCGGGCGGGTCGATCTCGTAGAGCCGCACCCGGTCGCCATTGGCGAACGTCGTGAGGTCCGGCGGCTCGAACACCGGCCGCGAGTACATGTACGGCTTGATCTTGAGCGCCGGGCCGCCCGCCGCGGTGGCCGCGTAGCCCGCGGTGAAGGTGATCCCGTTGACGGTGCCCGAGAAATCGGTGTCCACGTCGGCGGCCGGGGCGACCGGGAAGGTGCGGTCCTCGTCCACGAACAGGAGTGTAGCGGTGCCGAAGAGCTCGCCGCCCTCGTGGCCGTAGCTCTTGGACACGCCGATGCAGATGCATCCGCGCGACACGAGCCCCCGCTCGCCCGATACCATGTTGCGCACGAGCAGGTCCGACACCGCCACCACGTCGCCGGGGCACATCGCGAACAGCGTGGGCGCGATCGGCCGCTGCACCGTCTTCATGGGCCGGGAGAAGGCTGGCAGCACGCGCGCAATCAGGTTCGCTGCCAGCGCCTCGACGCTGGTTCCCGTCCCTGCCGCATCCGAGTACGAGTTCACCGCCTCGATGGTCGCGGCCTGGCTTTCACCGAAGATGGAGATCGACGTCTCGTCTCGCACGGTGAGCGACGTCATGTACTCGCCGGACCCGGCCGAGCGGTTGTAGTCGACCTTGACCACGTTCACGAACGAGTCGGACGACTCGCGCGTCTGCGATATGAGCTGCTCGCCCTGGTCGGCGGCCGCGGCTTTGTTGTCCTCGTTGAGCACCCAGTCGACGTGGAGCGGGTTGGGCGCGGGCGGGCTGCGCAGGACAAACCCGCCGTCCTTGAACACGAACCAGGCGAAGCGCAGGAGCAGCTCGCCGATGAACATGTCCATAAAGCGCGTCGGCCGGTCGATGAACAGCATCGTCGTCTCGTGCTCGAGCGCCTGGTCGAGGTGACGCACGCCGTCGATCCATGGCTGGCCGAGCAGGGCCCACGGGATCGCCGGGCCGCCGAGCGCGCGCCCGAACACGTCATAGGTCGGGTGGTTCACGCCGCGCCCGTCGGTGGAGACGATCACCTTGGTAAACAGGTCGGCGAAGCTTCCCACCATGGTGACGACCTGGACGATGTCGAACCGGTCGTCGTCGTCCTCGACCGTCTTGCCCAGGCGGTACGAGTCCACCACGCCGAGCTCCGCGTAGCCCGCGAAGTTGAGCGAGCGGCTGACCTGGTCTATGTGGGTCCCGTTGTAGCGGCCGAAGAAAAGCCGGTTGCCCATCAAGAAGAGCGACCAGTTCTCGTCGGTGTTCGACCACGTGTCGTAAGGCGGCGGCAGATAGGCGGTGTGTTCGAACCACTCGCCGTCCTGGGCCTCGAGGTCGACGCGGCCGGCGAGCTCGGTCCATCGGCGAGCGGTCTGGAACGGCTTCACGACGTAGGGCGGCGACGGGCTCTGTGACACCAGCTCGGCGACGTCGCCCATCGACGCGGGGCCACCGATGTAGAACAGCTCGCGCGAGATGCCGTAGCGCTCGAAGTCCCGGCTCCGCAAGTACCCTCCGTTCCCCGTCCCCGAGCCGGTCGACGCGGGTCGCTCGACCGACTCGAATCCGAGGAACGAGAAGGGCTCGCTCGATGTGCAGTAGAGCCGCGCCTCCCACGTGAGCGCGGTCGAGAACAACACGTCGAGCTCGAAGCTCCGGCTCCCGCCCGACCCGGTCGTCAACCCGCAACTCCACCTCGCCTGATCGGACGGCCTCGTCACCGGCCCGGCGGTCGAGATGCGCACCCACCCGCTCGCCGATGCGACGTAGCTGTTCAAGCGCGCAAGGAAGTCGCCGAGCTCGTGGTATCCAGCGTTCACCTCGAAATCACCGGAGGCGCCCGACGCGACCACGGTGAGCGGGTTCTTGCCGTAGGCGATGCCGAGTTGGCGCTCGACCGCTCGGAAGATCCATCCGGTCTCGAGCCGCACGCCGCGCTGCACGTGCCCGACCCACTGCCGCTTGAAGAGCACCGAGTCTCGGAAGAGCGCGCGCATGTCCTCGCAGCTGAGCACCGTCGATCCGGTCTTCGGATCGTCCACCATGTCGGTGATGCGCCCGGCGAACTCGAGCGTGGCCTGCGACCGCGGGTTCCACCGCCCGCCCTTGATTGTGTGCATGTAGAGCGCGCACATCCGGCCCTTCCAGGCGCCTGGCGAGCTCTGCACCATGGGTCGGTTGGCCGCGTCGAAGTTCTGCTGTTGGGCGAGCTCGATCGCGCGCGACCAGTAGGTCTTGCCGACGTCGTGGAACGGGTGATGGGACCCGGCCTCGAGCACCGTCCACGTGTTGGGCGTGGCCTGGGTGACCACCATGCGCTGGCCCCCGACGAACACCGCGTTGTCTGCCAGGCCCGCGTCGTTGATCGTGGCGTCGACGTCGAGGATACCCGTCCCGTTCGCCAGCGGCCGGAACGGCGAGCGCAGCCGCGACCGGTAGTCGGGCCTGCTCTTCCAGACCGCCTTGCCGAACCGGTCGTCGGGCGTGGCCTGCACCTCGAACGTGAGCGTCGGGACGTCGATGGTCTCGGCCCATGGCTCGATCTTCTGGCGCATCGTGCCGCGCACCTTCAGGCCCGGGTGCGCCAGCGTCCAGCTCGACCCGCCCCAGGCCGCGATGACCTGCGCGTCGTCCGAGAACCCGCCGTCGTGGATCAGGTACTCGTATCCCTCGATGGCGAGGACAAACGCGACCTGCGAGGACGGCGGCACCTAGATCCACTCGTAGGCGGTGAGGATGGCGGCACCGGCGTTGTCGATCGCCTCGGCGGTCGCGCCGGTCGCGAACAGAGCGCGGGCGATGACGCCGACCGGGCTGGTACCAGATCCGGCCCCGAGTCCCTTGTTAGCCAGGTTGTCGGTGGTCGCCGCGTAGGTGCCGGTGATGGTCTCGAGCGGCGTGCGCACGCGGATGCGACCGGCGGTCCGGTTGTACGAGATGATGTACATGAGCATTTTGCGGCGGTGGTCGATCGCTCCGTCGGTCGTGAGTCCGTTGCAGTTGATGCGGATGAGGCCGGTCGAGCCGATGCCCACCCAGATCGGCGCCGCACCGTTCGACCCGTTCAGCATGCAGAACTGCCTCGTCGCCGACGCCGAGTCCCACTGGGCGCAGATGATCCAGGTGACCGACAGCGAGTTGCAGTTGATGAGCGTGTCGTCGCTGAGCTTGAGCCTCTGCGTCGCGGCCTCGAAGAACCGCACGCCCACGTCGGGCCAGCCGAGCACCGTCTTGCGGTACTGCGGCGAGCCGTTCGGGATCAGGTACAGCGTGGTCGAGCCGGGCGACAGGATGTTCCCGCTCGCCTCGTCGCACATGTAGAAGCCCTCGCCGAGCGTGATCCCCGTCTTGTCCTGGAAGTCGGCGATCGACAGCGGCATCGAGGCAACGCCCCACGATCCGGCCTCGCGCGTGTACCGCGTGCGGCTCTTGACAGGATTGGTCAGTCGGATCGCGACTGAGCCGTCCCGAGCTGCGAACGGCGGGTTGGAGTCGGCCGTGTACAGGTACTCGCCGATCGCGTTGGGTCCCTGGTTTCCACCGATCTGGATGATGGGCGCGCCGGCCGCACCGACCGACGGGACATGACCCACGAAGTCGTCACCGTCGCCGTAGTTGGCCGTGCAGTACGGCACGTAGGGGAAGTCGCCAAAGCCCGCGGTCCCGCCGAAGTGGATCTTCGCGCCCGTGATCCCGGCGAACCCGTTGTGCACCGCGTGCAGTCGACGCATGAGGAAGTTCGCGGAGAAGAGATAGCCGTCGGTGAGCACCCCGCCGCCCTCGTTGACGACCATGTTGTGCGAGACGTCGACGTTGTCCGACACCATGGCGTTCGCGTTGATGGTCGCGGACTGGGCTTGTGTCCCGGAGGTGTGGCGGTGGAGCTGCAGGTTGCTCTGAGCGATGAGGTTCTTCGCGTTCTCGGCCGACCAGCATCCGGCCACCGTGTGTTGCTCGAACCGGTTGGACATGAGCTGCACTTCGCTGGGCCGGTCTGCACCCTGCGCCGCCACGAACAGACACCGACCGTCGGGCGCTCCAGCGGGCCGCACGAGCAGATTGTGGTCGACGAGCAGGCCATCGATGTTCGACCTGAAGTCGACGCCCGGCTGGTTATTGCCGAGCCCCGAGACGCAGATGTTGTGACCGAAGCGCAGCCCGCGGATGTCGAGTCCGTCGACCGCACCGCCGTTGATGAGATTGTGCGAGAAGCTCGAGTACTCGTTCGGGCTCGCGTTGTTGAGCCCGGTGAGCGTGATGCAGATCGTGTCTTCCGCGTGGTCGACCTGGATGTGCTCGATGATGAACCGCTGAGGCGAATAGTTCTCCGGGTTCGATCCACCGGTGGGTTCGAAGTCGATCGCCTGATCGCCCGTGCCCTGGAACTTCAGGTTCAGCATCCGCGCGAACTTGATGTTGCGCTGGATGCCGATGCCGGACCGGAAGTTGTCGATGAAGTCGCATCCCTCGACGGAGATGTTGTCCACGCCGCCGAGGACATCGGAGCCCGCCGCGATGTAGCGCCACACGACCGAGCCGTCGGTGATCGCCGATCCAGTGCCGGTCGGTCCGCCGCCCGCTCCGGTGGTCCCGCCAGTGGTCGCCTGATAGACGTTCCCGCTGTTCGTGCGATAGCCACCCTCGCCGACGAGAGCGCTCGCGGTGCGCGCGACCGGGTGGCCGAGTGGCGCGCCCACGATCTGGATCGCGTCGCCATGCGCGCGGTAGAAGCGACAGAACTTGAACCGCACGTGCTGCACGTGCCCGAAGATGTCGGAGCTGCCGCCCACGTGAACGATGTGGGTCTGTTCCTCCACGTTCTCGAGAGCGTCGTTGTTCCCGTCGAATTCCAGGTTGAAGAAGTCCACCATCCCGGTCCGGCCGGTCACGTCGATCGCGTACCAGGCGCCGTCGCTGGCATCGCCGAACATCTGGATGACGGTTCCCGGACCCTCGCCCATCATGAGGAAGCGCTGTGTGTCGCGGATCATGAGCGACTGGATGATCCCGCCGCCGCGGGGCGTGATCCGGTAGACACCGCGCGGCAGGAAGATCCCGCCGGAGTTGTTCGCCAGCGCGAAGTCGATCGCGCTCTGGATCGCGTCGGTGTCGTCTGTCGATCCGTCACCGGCCGCGCCGAAGTCGACGGCTCTCACGTTGGGCAGGGTGCCTGCGCCCTCGCCACCGGAGCCTGGGGGGCCGGCAGGTCCCATGGGCCCGATGTCGCCCTGCGGACCGACGGGGCCCTCGGGTCCGACGTCGCCCTGCGGCCCTGCGTCACCGGGATCGCCCGGCGGTCCCGCGTCGCCAGCTGCGCCAGCCGGGCCTCTCAGGTTTCCGATGAGCGTTCCAGCCATTCGCGCCTCACAGGTTCTGGTACAGGTCGCCGGTGTCGACGTCCAAGTAGAAATCGCCCACGTTCCACACGAGCCCGCCGGGCGGTGGGCCGGAGCCGGTGAAGATCTGCGCGCACACGTCGCCGGCCGGTGGCGGTTCGCCGGGGCCGCCGCCGCCCGCGATGAACGAGCTCGCCGCGAAGACCAGGCGGGGCAGCTTCACGGTCCACGGGCCGCCCGCCCATCCGCTGGCGAACTCGTCGGGCTTGAACGACTTGAGGTCGGTGACGTAGTACGACACCCAATCGACGCCCTCAGCGCTCGGGTAGAAGCGGATCGGCCCGCCCGGCGTGCCCCAGGCCGCGAAGCCCCACACACCGTCTTCGATGAAGCGCTGGAACGACTCGCCGACGAACACCTCGTGCGCGCGCGATGCCCGCGAGCGCGTGATTGCTTCCCACGTGAGCGATGAGATTTCTTTCTTGTGGCCCGCCAGCGCCGTCACCACGCCCGCCGCAGACTCGACCGATCGGAAGTCGGCCTCGGGCCACCCGCCCCACAGCCCTACCTCGTTGGGCGCGTTGTACGGACAGGTCGCGATCCAGAGCGCGCGAGCTGCACCGGGCGCCAGGTAGCTCGCCGCGCCCGACAGGTTGGCGGTGAAGCCGAGCAGGTCGCGGAGCTCCAGGTCGATCCAGGTGATCGAGAAGGTGCCCGAGTCCGACAGCGTGACGCGCCCGGTGCCCGACTCGCCGCGCGAGACGACCGCGGTGATCCCCCCGTCGTCGGCCACCGCGTCCAGGAGCTCGCCGATGTAGTAGTTGCCAGCCGGCACCGCGTTGGAGCCGCCGCCGACCGAGAACGCGTACCCTCCCTCGGGCACCGTGATCCGCGCTTCGAGTCGGCCCCGTGTCATCGGTTAGCCCCGCCGTACGGTAGTGGTCTTGACGTCGAGGACCTTGCCCCGCTTGATCGCCTCGTAGATGAGCTGCCGCTGTTCCAGGTCGGGCAGGCCGAGAAGGTCCTTGCCGACCAGGATCGTGGTGGACGACGGGCCGGCGTCCGCTGGCGCCTGTCCGCGCGGCGCAGGGCCCAGCGCTGCGCCAGCGGACGACGTCGCGGCGGGGCCTGCGCCGGATGAGTGGCCGGCACCCATGAGCCCCGCCCCGATCCCGGCTGCGGCAGCCACGGCGGCAAACTGCGCTGCGGCTGCGAAGTGACCGCCCGCCGCCACGCCGCCGATGGGGCCGAGCGCGAGAGATGCGATTCCGAACGCCGTCTCCTTGAGCGCGTTGACGGACGCCTCGATCGCAGTCGCGCGCAGGGACTCCCCGATCGCGTCCTTCACCGCCTCGGCCACCGACTTCTGTCCGGTGATCGCGGCGTCCATGGCGGCGGCAGCAGCGGAGCCGAATGCGCCGAACGCCTTGCTCGCGCCGTAGATCGCGACGGTCGACTCATTGACGTTCGCCTTCGAGCCGAAGATCTGCTCCAGCACCTTTGTCTGACCGAGCCGCTGGGCGCGCTCGTTCCACACCTCGGCCTGCTGCATGAACCGCTCGCCCTGGGCCTGGAAGTTGGCGAACGCCTCCTGGTCGACGAAGTCCTGGATCGCGCCCGTGACCGCGTGCGTCGCTGCGGCGTCGTCGATCACCTGGCGAAACCGGACGCCGAGCTCCTGGCCGAGCTCGGACAGGTCGACGTTGCGGAGCGCATCCGTGATCGACCGGACGGCGTCCGGGGTGCGGAGCGCCAGGTCGAGGAACCCGGGCTCGAGCGGGATGATGATCGGGTTCGCCGCCACCTTCCGCTGCAGCTCGGCGTGGAACCCCTCGGGCAGCTCCGGGTTCACCGTGATCGCGGTGAACGGGTCAGGCCCGCGCTTCGCCAGCGATTGCGCGATGCGGGTCTCGAGAGTGATACCGGCCCCGATGATCCGGTCGGCCAGGAGCTCAGCGCCTTTCTTGAACGCGTCGGAGATGAACGGGGCCAGCTGGCGGCCGAAGTCCTTCCCGGCGACCGAGATTTCCGCGGCGAGCGTCGGGCCCAGCTGCGTCTGCTCGTCCAGGCGCGGGGCCAGCGTCCGGCGGCGGGCGGTGTCGAAGCCGAGCGCCGCATCGGTCATCGCGAAGAAGTTCTCGCGCGATTTGGTGAGCGAGTCGTTGAGCCTTGCCAGCCACTCGACGCCATCGGCGAGGCCCTGCACCAGGCCCCCCATGCTCTCGCTGGCGGGCTCGCTGCCTTCGACCACCAGGTGGCCGAATGCCCCCTTGAGGTTGTCGACCGCGTCCTTCATCTTCACCGCGCCGGCCTGGAACTGGTCGCCTGCCAGCGTGGTCTTGCCGCCCAGGGCGGCGACGCGCTTGTCCATCTGGACCACGAGGTCGCCTGCGCTCTTGGCCTCGATGCCGAGGGCGCGCAGCGACTTCGCCGATCCCTTGATGACCGACTCGCCGAGCGCATCCATTACGTCGTGGAGATCCTGGCCCCCGATGCGGAGCGCGTTCGCCCCGGCCAGCACGCGCTGCATCTGCTCTTCGGTGAGCTTCCAGACGCCGTGCTGAGCCTGGCCCGCGAACTTGAGAAGGTCGTCCTCCTCGACCAGCCCGTGGGTCGCGACCTTGAGCTTGTCGATCGCAACAGCGCCTGCCGCACTCTGCAGCCGGACGTCCTCGAGGTAGGAGCGCGCTGCGCCCTGGGCCAGCTTGTAGATCCCGACGGCCGCGCCGACCGCCACACCGACCTTGGTGAACATCGCGACCTGCCCGGCGAGGTCCTTGTTCTGCGCCTGGAGCTCGTTGAGATTCTCCTTCGCCCGGGTGCGCTCGACACCGCGCAGACGCTTGACCGCGGCCTCGGCCTGAGACGTGTCGTTCTTGAAGATGGTGAGGACGGTGCTGGTATCGAGGCCGGGCATGGTGTCACTTCCATCGGAGTTCTGCTGCGCGCTCGACGTCGCGCTGGAGCTCTACGTCGTGGTTCGCACCTGCCACCGCTTCGACCGCCTGCCGGAACCACGGGGCGCGCGACTGACCGCGCACGAGCTCCCACAGCTGCGACTTGCTCCACCAGAGATGGAGCTCCTGGGCCTCAAGGACGATCGGCAGCGAGATGAGGTATCCGGGACAGGTGTCGTCCTCGGGGCGCGGCGCCGCCTCCGGTAGCGGGTACTCGCCGCGGTTGTCGGGCAATCGAGGGAGGTGGCCGCAGTTCCAGAGCTGGCGCTCGGCGGCCGACAGGTGCTGAACGCACTCGTTGCAGTCGAGGTACCCGTCTTGCGGGCGTCCCTCGATGCGGCGTTTCTGTCGGTGAGCGTAGACATGCGGCGCGATCCGGATCCCGTCAATCACCCTTTGCGAGGGGCTGTGTCGACCAGCACGCGCTCGGCCAGCCGGTTCAGCCGATCGGCCTCGTACCGGCCGTCCTCGTCGGCCATGAGCGCGTTCACCTGTTCGGGCTTGGCGCTCTGCCAGGACCCGCACCCGGGGAAGCGCCCGCGCTCGAGCTCGAGCGGTCTGCCGTCCTGGTCGGTGACGCCGCGGACGCCGATGAGAGCGAGCGCCACCGCTTCCCACATCATCTCGTTCACGCCTTCGCGGCGGGCGTCGTAGTCGAGAAGCCAGCGGTACTCGCGCGCGCTCAGATGACGGAGGCGGAAGATCGCCGGCGGGTCGCTCGCGCCGTTCTTGAGCGGCAGCGCGTTCAGGTCGCCGGTCTCGAGAGCTCGCTCGAACGCGGCGCGCCACTTCGGCTCCGACTTGTCGATCGCCGGGTCGTCTTCGTCGACGTGCCAGTACTCGCCGACCAGGGACTGCGTCTTGACTCTCATGCGAAGCCGATCCGCCAGGCCGAGCGCTGGAGCTCTGATACTCCAGCGTCGTTGGCGAGCGCGCGGAACCCGAGCCGCACGCGGTTGTAGCCCCCGTCCATGATCTGGGTGGGCATGGTCCCTGTGAGCGTGAGCTTCGGCAGATAGATCCCGACCGCGCGCCCGTTGAGCGAGCTCACCGTGTACAGCATCTGCCAGTAGCCCGGATCGCCGGTGGCCAGGCTCATCGCCTCGTCCAGCCAGAAGTTGGTACCGGTCGCCTCGGCGTCGACCACCATGTCGATCGTGGTCCCGTCGCCGGGCGTGCGGCGCGCCGCCTGCCACAGCTGGCCCTCGAAGTTGCCACCGGTGCCGACCAGGCCGTTGCCTCGGAAGCCGAACGACATGGAGAACGAACGGGCCGACTCCAGGCGTCGGATCGTGGAGCCCGCTCGAGCCATCACCAGCGATCCGGTAACCGCGGGCGTGGCCGCGTGCCGCTGCGGCCGCGTCGCCGACGGGAAGGTGGTCGACGTGCTCTCGACATGGGCGACACCGATCGTCGCCTGCCAGCCGGGGATCTCGCCCGGGCTGAGCCCTGTCAAAGCGAACTCTGTAAGGAAGCACCCGCGGCACAGGAAATGTCCGTTCGCGGTCTGCACCAGCATCCTGAACGTGCGCGGCTGGTCGAAGAGCGGCGAGGACTCGTTCGGGTGGACGAGGCGCGAGCTGTACAGCACGTCGGCGGCGGCGGGCGCCACGGCGGCGGCGATGAGCAGATCGAGCGCGCTCAGTGCGTGCGCGTTGACCGCGAGCCATTGGCCACCGACGCGGCCATCGGCGATCTGTCCGCCGCGCACCAGTCCGCCCGCGACCACACCGTTCACCATCGAGGTGGTGGGGTCGGTCGCGCTGCCGCCGGTGAAAGTGCCGCCCGTCGCCAGGCCCGTCACGTCCGCGCCGACGAGCAGCCCGAGGAACGTCACCATGTCCGACGCGGGCACTGCTCCAGCGGCCGAGGACCCGAGGCCAGTCAGGTTTCCCTTCAGCTGGACCGTGCCCTGGAAGGGCATCGCGACGTCGTGAGCTCCGTCGTTGGCGAATTGCCGGATGTGATTGATGCGCTGGAACGGGCGGCCGAGGCTTGTCACGTCGACCGTGTCGATGAGCGGCAGCGCGGTCGTCGCCGTTGACAGGTCTTCGCAGAACTCGTCCTCCTCGGTGTAGAGGACATTCTGCAGTTCACTCGAGTTGCTCATGGGCCGAGCTCCTTGTCGAATTCGACTTGATAGATGCTGCGCCGGACGAGGGCCGGCCCTGCGTCGATGAGCGCGCTGCCGCGGTTGTCGGACAGTGACTGGGCGGGATCCCAGTTGGCCGCGCCCACGATTCCGATGGCACGGTCGATCTGGTGGAAGTCCTCGCGGATGAGGTCGTCCGCGTCGATGAAGTCCCGCCGCCCGTACGCGCCCCAGAGCTTGGGGTAGCAGACGTCGAGGCTCATCGTGTGGCTCACGCGGACCGTGTGGAGATCGGTGTAATGGGTCGGCTGGTCGTCGTGGTTGTCCCTGATCTGGAACATCCTGAACAGCGCGGCCGTGAGCTCGGTCTGCGCCGCCACAGCGACCATGTCGATGGTCTGGTCGCCGAGCTGCATCCGGCGGAAGCGCTCGCTGGCCAGCCGCGTCGGCACCAGCGACTCGATGGTCGTGATGAAGCGCGTGCGGATCGCTGAGAACGTGGTGGTCATGCGGCCCGCACCTCCACCGCGATCGCCGCTTTGTTTGTCGACCCCACCGTCGTGAACCCGGGGTTGTTCGACCCAAGCGCGCTGGCGAGCTGGAGCCGCAGGTCGAGAAGGGTTTGCCCGGCCTGCGACAGTTGCGTGTACGGCGCGACCGCGCTGATTGGGGCGTTCGTGTTCGTGGCGACCGCGGCGACTCCGAGCGCCGCGCCGCTTTCGAACGCGGTCATCCCGGCGATCGTGAGCGAGGTGGCACCCGTCACCGTCCCGACCCGCGACTGCGCGATCGCGGACGCTCCGTTCGATCCCTGCGCGACGTTGTCGAACCCGTAGATCGCGTGTGCCTCCGACTCGCACGCGGTCGCGTGGATGATCTGCACGGTCCCGGTTCGGGGCGTGGCCTGCTGCGAGCGGTAGAGCCGCAGCATTCGATCGGCGTCGACCGCCTGCGATGCGATCTGATCCCACGTCCCACCGAGCGAGCCGCCGAAGGTGGGCGCGTCGGGGCCGCCGGTCTTCGCAGACAGGACCGCCATGATCCCGAGCTGGCCAGCGGCGAGCGTGAACGATCCGGTCGTGTACGTGGTCTGATTCGCGGTCGATGCGGTGGTGGATACCAGCGCCGTGACGCCGATCGGGACGCCGTCGCTGCCGCCGCGGACGGAAACGAAGTCGCTCGGCGGGGCGATGGACGACCTGAGCGTGTCTCGCAGGATCGACATCAGGCTCCGTCGAGTCGGGCGATATACAGCGACCCGGTGGTGCCGATGACCGAGATGTACTGGTCGGCCGCAGCGCTCACCGTGATCTCGATCGTCGCGTTCTTCCCGAGCGCCCAGTTGTTGGCGGTGTCGGCCTGGGCGTCGACCGCGCTGCCACCCTGCCGGATCGTGCAGTCGGCGGTGCAGGTGATCGCGTATCGTTGGTTGAGACCGAGCGCCGTCGACCGAGCGGCCGTGCCGCTGATAGCGATGCGCTGCGATGTGGTGATGCGAGCCATGGGTCCTCCTACCGGACGAAGATCGGAAGCGACGGTCGGGCCGACGCCCCACCGCCCGAATCCTGCGAAAGTGGAAGCCGCTGCGAGCGGATGAGCTGGCCGTAGCGCGACGCGTACTTCGCCTCGTTGGCTGCGCCGGGGAACACGAGCAGGCCGGCCTTCGCGGTCACGAGCGCGTTCAGGAGCTCGCGATTGCGAATGGCCTGGTCGCCGATGAGGTCGCCGTACAGGTCGAGCTTCACCTGGCGGTACGCCTCGTCGATGAGCGGGCGGCCCTGCTCTTCGCGGTACTCGGCCGGGAGCGACAGGACCCATCCGTGGAACTCGGTGTTGACGTCGCCGGGCGTGACATCGTGCCGCCCCGCGTAGCGCACGACATCGAAGTAGGTGTCATGCACCCGCACCTCTCCGTCGGCGGTGTAGGTCCAGCGCACCCGGTAGCGCCCGTCTGGCTCGAGCTCACCCGAGATGTTGTCATCGTCGGCCAGCCAGGCGGCGTCGATGGCCGCGGTGATCCGCGTGGACACGAAGGTGTCGCCCACACCGTAGGCGTTCTCGAGCTGCTGCCGGGCGATCACCCACTCCGTCGCGACCGCCGACACCTCGACGAGCTCCTGCTCCTGCGTCGCGCTGGTGACGAGGTACGCCCTGCCGCGCTTGATGCCGGTGGTGAGGGCCAGGTTGCACACGCGCGGATCGGCCTGGCCCTGGCCGGACGCAGCATCGAACGTCGTCACCGGGGCGAGCTCCACCGCGACCGCGCCCAGGGCGAGCTCGGCGACGGTGTCGTCCCCTGAAGCGTTCTCCCACACCATCACGGTCGGCGAGCTCGGCCGTCCCTCTGGCGCGTCGAAGAAGAGCTTCTGCCCGGCCACACCGAACACCACGTCTTGCGTCTGCGAGCTCATCAGAACCACGCTCCTAGTCGTCCGGTCGACCGGTCGCAGATGTCGAACGCGCCGCGCATGAGAGCTCGCGCCGCGTCCTTCTCGGACATGCCGCGGAACGGGTTGAACCGCGACTGCCGATGCCGCATTCGATAGGCCGCGTAGAGCTTGAACCACTCGAGCGCCAGGTCCGGGCACCGGGCGGTCTTGAGCGACTCCTCGACCGACGGAGCTGGCTGCATGCCTTCCCGGATGCGTCCGATCCGGGCGACCGCGCTCGACCACTTGACGCCGATCCGCATCGGGTTGGAGTGGAGCAGCGGGAGCCGCTCGAACTTGGGTGCACCACGCCCGCCCCGTCGGAGGACCATGTCCCCGGGAAGCTCCGGCGGAGCGGGCGGTGGTCTCTTGGTCGTCCCCTTCGAGGTCGCGCGCGTAGGATCGGCCCCACGTTTGAGAGCCTCGACGATGTCCAGGTCGGTGAGGACGAGCCGCTCGATCGACCGAGCGCTAGTCTCCACGCCAGCGCGCTCAGCGAACCCCTTCCGGTGCCGCACCATCTCGTCCCGCACCTCGGTCGGCGAGCGCGGGATGAGCGGCTTCGGCCGGTATGTCGCCTCGTCGCTCACTTCTCGCTCTTCTGCTTTCCGGTTGGCGCCTGCTCGTTGCGCGACATCAGCGCCCGGCCGAGCTCGAGGATGCCGTCTGCAGTGGCCTGCTGCACCTTGAGCATCTTCGACTCGGCCGACTCGGTCTCGCGGTCGCGCCGGGCCTGCACCCTCGCGCGGAGCGTCCGGCGCGCCTTCTGCTCCGCCAGGTAGTGCTTGCACGCGCGCCGCTCGCCGTGTTCGCCGCGTGGGCACGGAGGCTCGTCGACCAGCGATTGATCGACGAGGTGATGCGGCTTGATGAGGCCGGCGACCAGGAGTGCCGGTGGGCACTGCCCGATCGGGATCCAGCCCAGCTCGCGCGCCTTCATCTGCATCCAGAGGCCGTAGCGCGAGTCCTCGATGGGCGCCGCCGACGTGGTGATCGGCACGCGCACCTCGTGGCCGTCGTGACGCAGCACGTGCATCCAGCGCGGGATGCCCGCGAAGGTCGGCTTCTTCGGATCGCTGTCGCCGTCATGAGCGCGCTGAGGCACGCGTTCCATCCGGGGCAGACGAGTGAGCGGATCGAAGGACGGCTCCCGCACGCCCGTCTCCGGGTTGAAAGTGCCCGCGCGCATCTGCCGTGCAGCGCGGGCCACGTCGTTGTTGCACCAGAAGATCGGGTCGGCCATGGCTCACTCCTTCCGGGCCCGCTGGGCCTCGGCCTGGCGGCGAGCCTTCGCGTGCGCCGCCGCCTCCTTCGCCTTGCTCACGTCGCCGGAGCCAGCCCACTTCCAGTTGGACTTGAGCGGCTGGCCGACCGGGATCGTGACGACCTGCCCGGCCGGGCCGACCGCGAGGTGACCGGTCGGGTTGGTGCTGGCGATGCGGCCATCGCGTGGCAGTTTGAGCTCGCCCGCGCGCCGGGCGGCGCGGAGGTCCTGCTCGGCGTTGTAGTGGGCGTCGAGCGCGCGCTCGTACGTCGCCGCGACGTGGCGCGCGCGCTGCTCTGGCGTCATCTCGTCCTTGATGTTCCGGGGTGCGGGCTCCTCAGGCTGCGGCTGGGCCGGCGCGGTGGTCTTGTCCTTGCTGTCGGTCATCGTCTTCTCCTTTCACGGTGCCGCGTTGGTGATGATGGCGGAGCCGGATCCGTCCAGCATCTCGCCGACGCCCCAGCGGGCCGTCATGACGAAGTCACTGGTACGCCGCTTGGCGTGGCGCTCCATCTCGAACCGCGGGAGCCGCTTCCACACGGCCCCGAAGGTCGTGTGTCCGAAGTTGTCATTGACCGCGGTGCTCGGCACGAAGCCCGCCCCGACCACGTCGACCGCCGCGTTGGCGGTGTCGGTGAGGCCGGAGACGAAGACCGGGTAGCCGCGGAAGGTGGAAATCTGCCGAGACGTGAGGCTCGGCATCGGCTGCCAGGACAGGATGCGATCGGCCGCCATGGCGTAAATCGCCTGGGCGGCGTTGGTGCCGATGAGGGCCGCGTTGATGTCGGCGGCCTGCTTGTTGTCGAGGACGTAGACCATGCCCTCGGCCTGGACCCCGCGGGTGAGCAGATCGGACTGGACCTGCAGGAGCTGCGCGACGGTGAGGTCGACGTTGGTGGTGCCGACCACGTTCGACAGGCCGGCGAAGAGCGCGATGAAATCGTCGTCCATCGCGAGCAGGAGGACGTGCAGCATGCGCTGGTCGAACTGGATCAGTAGATCCCAGGCCGGAATCGAGTCCTCCGGCACCTTGTCCTCGAGCTCGTGCGCGACACCGTACTCGCCCGCGGCGATGGTGACGACGCCAGTCGAGCGCGCGACGTTCGGGACGTCGGTGAGCTCGGCCTGGTCGAACTCGGTGTCGACGCCAGCGCCGCGGTCGGCGGGCGAGCCCCAGAAGGAGTTCTCGACCGGGATTTTCGCCGTCTTGGTCGGCTGCCCGATCAGGTTGAACTCCTTCGCGAAGCCCGCGAAGCCGGGCACCTCTGATAGCGCCCGCACGATGTACGGCTGGATGAGGCTGGGGTTGGTGAGGTCGTCGAGTGTGGTGGTCGTGGTCTCGGCGGACATTGGGCCGCGCCTTTCAGCGCAGCTTGACGGTCGTCCCTCTCGCCTGCTCCTGCAGAGTCTTGCGGTACCAGTCGAGGCCCTTCTCGCGGATGAGGTGGGCCCTGTCCGCCTCGCTCATGGTGAACAGGTTGACGCCGTCCAGGCTGCGCGCTGGTGCCGCCTGGCCCCCGCCATCGCTGGCAGGTGGCCCGGTCGGCCCCGGTGGTGTCGCAGCCGCACCAGCGGCACCCGACATCTGCGTCGGGTTCATCATTGACAGATAGCTCGTGACCCACGCGGCCACATCGGGCGGGTTCTCGAATCCGAACGCTCGCTGCATCAGCTGCAGCTGGCCCCCGTTGAGCGGCTTGCCCGCGATCGCGACAGCGAATTCGTCGCGTCGGGCGATGAGCCGCTCGACATCGGCCAGCGTCGCTCCTGCGGAGGGCGCCTGATTCGATCCCGTCGATGCGGCCGGCGGAGTCGCGGGCGATCCCGCCTGGCCCCCGGCCTTCGCCACCATCCCCTCCACCATCCGGCGCGTGTTGGCGTACACGCTGTCGATCGCCCGCGCGAACCACGGCGGAGGCTGGTCCTCCGGTGTCGATGCGGGCGGCCCCTGAGCGCCTGGGGCTCCGGTCGGTGCAGGCTGAGCCGGCGGTTGTCCCGCTGGCGTTTGCCCGGCAGGAGGTGCAGCGCCGCCGCCACCACCGCCGTTCGGGGCCTGGTTCAAGAGGATTCGTGCGAACTGGTGCAGCATGTCATCTCCGACCATCGGGGCCGTCGTCGCCCGCTCCGACCGTTGGGGCCGTCATCGCCCTGCGAGATCGACCGTGCTCTCGCGTGTGGTTCACGGGGGGCCCTCGTCGGTCTTGCCGCCCGGCAGAGCGCGCAGCGGTGCGCCGCTCCGATCTGTTGGAACGCCGTCGTCGATCCCGCCCTGGAGCGCCTGGAGCCTCTTGAGCTTCTTGACGCGGTCGGTCTCGACGTCGATGTTGTGGTCGAGCGCCGCCCCGGCGAGCTCCGGCGTGAGGTCCGGGTTGCGGCGCATCAGATAGTCCTCGGTGTTATCGAGCGCGAGGCGACGCTTCTTCTCGAACAGGTCGAGTTCCTCATTCTCGGTCAGCGGGGTCTGGCTCTCGCCGAAGTCGATCCGCCAGCCGTCCAGGCTGAAAATGCGCGCCGGGTCGTCTCGCTTGAGCACCGCGACCATGACCACCGCGAAGCGCTTCTCGAAGCGCCGGAACATCGGCTGCTGTTCCTTGCGCAGCTCGCGGATTGGCACGCGCATGAGCTCGCGCGCCTCGGCGGACTGCACGCCCGCGTGCTCGAGCAGGCTCGCCGAGATCCCGTGATTCGCGGCGAGCGCGCGCACGGTGTGATCGGCCTGGCCCTGGAACATGGTGAGGTCCATCGACCGATCGGCGACGTTCGCAGCCACTCCTTCCGGGAGCTCGCCGGGGACATCGCTGTCCGACACCTGGCCGCGCGTGACGCCCGACAGATCGCCGGAAAGGAGCAGCTGCTTGGTCGCGCTCTTGGACTCCTTGAGTCCGAACACGTTCTGCATCCAGATCGCCACGTGTCCGGCGACCAGATCCTCGCCCTCCTCGCCCGGCCACACGCCAGCCGCGGTCGGATCCTGCGTCACGAGCAGATACGGGTTCACGCCCAGGCCGTGTTCGACCAGCGTGGTGCCGAGCGGCGACATCCGTCCGTCCAGTCGCACGCGCTCGTGATCGGTCCACAGCACCCACTCGGCCTTGCGCTCATCCAGAGATCGCGCGGTGCGAAACTCGGTCTTCACCAGGAACCCGACCACCATGCTCGCGTCGTTGGGATGAAGCACGAGCCTGAAGCGCGACGGGGTCACGATGTCGACCACCGGCTCGCGGAGCCCGTCGGGGCGGAGCCGCACGCGAAACCCCACCAGGATGATCCGGTGCAGGTTGTACATGCGGTTGAACACCTGGGCCTTCGTCTCGAATTCGACGTCGTCCAGGAGCTCCTGATACTTCTTGTTCGACTCCGCATCGGCCACCGCACGCCGGGCTGGCTCGGTGTAGACCGTGCTCTCTTCGCGCACGATGCGTCGGATCGCGTTGTTGTAGCGCGCGAACGGGACCCACTTCTTGCGCATGGCCCGCACCGACTCGCTCTCGAGCACATCGTCGATCACGCGGTCCATGTACCTGCAACCGCCGTCGTGGATGAGCTCGTCGCGGATCTCGTGGCGGCGCTGGCGCTCGATGTCCTCGGGCCGGTGGCAGTTGGTGCGCACGTACGCCCCGAGCTCTTCGAGCGACAGCGGCGGCCCGGCTGCGCCCGACGGCAGCGTGGCCAGGACCTGCATGATCGAGACTGTCACTGCGCCGCCTCCTCTTCTTCCCACGGCGGCAGGTGACGCGGGCGCTCGATCGCCCACAGTCCATATCGCAGCGACGCGGGCCAGTGCGACGGGTCCTTCTTGTTCTTGCGCTGCATCTCGGCCTTGCCGTCGGAGTCACGCTCGGAGGTTTCGATCGCAGCTACCAGCCTGGGCGCGACCGGCTCGCCGCGGTCGTCGATGTTCACGAACAGGCGGCGCTCCTTCTCGGCGTTGCACATCAGGGAGTTGACCATCTCGATGCCCCCCTCCTTCGGCACGCGCCCGACCTTCACCTTCGTGACCGACGCGATGGTCGCGGCCGGGAGGATGAAGAACCCGCCGCCCGGCTTCCCGTCGCCGTTCTTGAAGATGGTGTACACGCTCTTGTCCGGCCGTTGCTCGTCGTTGCCCGAGTCCGAGTACGGATCGGCGCGCACCAGCACGCGCCCGCCGGTTTCCGACGGCCGCCCGCGCCAGTCGAGCGTGTTGCACCGCCAGCGCTCTCGCACCCGCGCGAGCAGCTGCAGCACGTGCGCCTCGGTGGTCGACTCTTCGGTCGTGAGCTCGTCCACCACCCACCACCGGATGCGCTGCTTTCCGACCATGCGATACGCCTTGAGCATGATCGACACGTCGAACAGCTTCCCCGGGTCGTGGCCTACGAGCAGCGTCAAGCGCGGCCCCCACGGCGAGAGCACCTCGGCCGTGACGTCCTCGACGCCGAGTTCGGGGATGGGGCGAAGGTTGAGCGAGTGATCCCACGACGGATACGTGGCTCGCTCGATGCCGAGATCGAGGGCCAGCACACGGCGCGCGTACTCGCGCGGCGACAGCTCGCGCTTGCGGGCTTCCCAGAACTCGCGGTCTACGTACGCGTTCGCGAAGCCCGACAGAGACTGCACCAGACAGTGCGGCGTGCGGACCCACTTGTCCTTGAACGTGCGGTACTGCGGAGACGCCTTGTTCGTCGCGGTCAAGAGCAGCGGATAGCGGCCACCCATCGCGCGCCGGCCGCGAGCTCGCACGTCCTCGACCACGTCGAGTTGATCCTGCGTCTCGTCCATCGCGCCACCGGCCCAGTCGTAGCCCTGCACCGGCGAGCCTTCCGCTTCCGATTGGCGGTGGGCCGACACCAACCGGAGTCGATGCGATCCATTGCCGAACGAGTACAGCCAGTCGCGCTGGCGATACGAGTACCACTCGTCCGGCATCGCCTCGGTGAGCGTCTGCCGCACGCGCTCGAGCCGGGCCTGCGTCGGCGCGGTGCAACCGAACTCCAGGCCGCGGCCCATGAACTCGATCGCGGCGAGGATGAGCCATCGGGCTAGCACGGCGGTCTTCCCTGCGCCCTCGGCGCCCTCGATGAGGATCTGCAGCGGCGACTCAGCGTCGACCGGGACGAGCTTCGCCGCGCGGTCGACCAGGATGCGCCGCTGGTCGGCCGACGCCAGCCACACGACCGGGTTGCGCGACTCGGAGTGCCACACGCCCAGGCGCGTGTCGAACACGCCGCCGAAGAGCTCGGGCTCGCGGATGCAGACGACCTTCGGGCCGTCGGGCCGGATCGGGACGCCAGTGGGATCTTGCTCGACCGTGTAGAGCTCGACGCCGAAGTCGACCAGACGCTCTTCACTGCAGTGAGCCCTTGCCTCGCGCGACAATCGGCGGAGTTGTAACTGCGTTTCGGCGAGCGGCATCGTTCCGCGTCCCTTGCGACAATTTCTGCATCGACTCCAGCGCCGCCTTGAGCTCCTGCGCCGCCTTGATCTGGTCGCGTGCCGTGATCGACGCCTCGAGCTTGTTGAGCAAGGCCTCCTCGCGGCGGATGTATTCCAACTCCATCGCCGTGCCGCCCTTGCGTGTGCGCAGGTACAACTCAGCGCGCCGCTTCAGGATGCCCTCGGCGGTGGAGAGCTCGGCGACCGCCTCCTCAACAGTCATGTTAAGGGGGGCAAACGTCGATTTGGACTGCCCTCCTACCGGTCGCTTGGCAGGCTTGGCGTCGTCCGGCGGATTCGCCTTGACATCCTCAGGGCCGTCGGGATCGCGATCCACTCGGACAAGCTACGGGAGCTCGCCGCGGATCACAACATCAGGATTTTCTGAACCCCGCCGACCAGGCCGTCGAGCCGGAACAAGCTCAGCACCGAGCTCAGTCGTTGAGCGCGCAATTTGTCGTTGAGTGCCGCGGCCTTCATGATGAGCGAGTCGATCGACGCGGCCACCGCGGCCCGCACTTCCGGGAGCTCGGCCAGGCGGTGTGGGTTGTCCATTTCCGGCACCTCGGCGCGCAGCGCATCGGTGATGAAGGCGAACTCGTGAGGTGTGCGTGAGGTCCTCGGGTCGAGTCGGTTGGCCGCGACGTTCACCGTCCACGCGCGCTCGGTCTTGTTCTCGGTCCCGACGATCGAGTCGGCGGTGGTGCCGCTGTGATTGAACTTGCGGAGCTCGCCGTCGCGCGGCGGTCTCTCGCCCATGCGCGGCCCGCCGAACCGCGATCGCGCCCATCGCTTGCCCGCCGCGTATGCCTGCTCCTGATAGCTGCGCGTGAGCTGCGTCGACTCGGACACCGTCGACGAAATGCGCCGCACCTTCTCGGCCAGCGCGCCGGCCGCGGCCTGGGCGGGCCCGTGGCCGAGCTGCACCTCGTCGAACACGTGCACCAGCGGCTCGCTCTCGATCTGGATCGACATGCGCGCTCGCCCGCGCTCGCCGGTGGTGGCCGACGTGCGACCGAGTCGCCCGGTGATCGCGCCGCTCGACAAGTTGCTGTAGTCGGACGTGACGATGACCGACGCCATCACGGCACCGGCTGGTAGACCGACCAGTCGTCCAGGTAGCACCCGTCGACGGAGTCGATCCTGATGCCGGCCGTGCCCCACGAGAACGTCGAGCTCGACGTCTCGAGCACCAACTGGTCGTCGAGGCGGAGCCGCAGCCGCGAGCCGAGTGCCTCGAACGACATCGAGTGCCACTCGTCCGGCGAGGGCGGGACGTAGTGCGAGTCATCGATCGCGAGCACCGTGTACACGCCGGCCCACTTGCGCTGGATCTGCACGACACCGTCGAAGCGCCAGCTGGCGACGTAGAGATCGTCCTCGGTGCGGTAGCGGATGAACGCCTTGATGCCGGGATAGTTCGTGTCGCCGGTCTTGCCGCGGTGGAAGAACCGGAAGCGCGTGCCACAGTCGGTCCACTTGATCGGCAGCGCGTTGCCCGGCACGTACCCGAGCGCCACGACGCGGAAGTCGGAGTCGGGCGCGCGCACCTGGCCGCGCGTGTACTGGTTCTCGGAGCCGATCAGGATCGCGTCGAGGCAACCGGACGTCACATCGAGGTGTTCGCGACGCGTCTTGCCGCTCGAGCACTCGATCTCGTCGGGCACGCCGGGCGCGGGCGCGTAGGCGCTGAAATCCTCGACGCCATCGGGGTAGATCGAACTCAGGCCGTGCCACGGCATGAGATGGACCGGGCCGGACGGGTACTGCCCGGCGGCGCTGAATGGGTTGTACGTCATGGCGCGGTCCAACCGTCCGGGATGCCCGCGGCCGCGTGAGCACCATCGCCCGCGCGCCGGCACGACTCGTCGAAGAGATCGCGCCTGATCTCATCGGCACCGACGAAGAGCGGATCGCCGCACTCGCACCGGACCACCACGACGTCGTAGCGGTCGGTCGCCACGTGGCTCACGAAGCCGTGGCGGCGATGCCCGGGGTAGGACGCTCGAGCGACACGGCCGATGGCCTGCGCGGTGACTAGTGGCATGCGGTCGACGCTAGCAGGTCCGGCCGCCGCCGCACCAGCCGCGCGAACCGGGGCCGGACAGACTTCTCCTGCCAACCCTCGTGCGCCACCGACACGATCTCACCGACGGTGAGCGACATGTCGCCGCGCTTGCTCACCGCGAACAGGTGACCGCGCCACTCCAACCGCACCGCCGTTCGCCCGACGGACACGACCGTGCAGTCGAGCTCGTCGGTCGCCTTGATCTTGAGCTTCGATCGGCGACCGCCGAGCGGCGCATCGAGGTCGACCACCACGAGGCCCTCTCCATCGGAGTCCGGCCCCCATCGCCCCCACGCCTCGTCGATGCGTGCGGTTGGTACCTGCGGAACGATGGGGGCCAGGCGCCAGTCCGTGGGGTGACCCTCGACGTACCGCCCTGTCAAGCGCGAATGCGCATCGCCCTCCGCGTCGCGAACCCATGGCACCTCGCCCGCCAGGTTCACGATCTCGGACTGCATCCGCCACAGCAGATCCCGCCGGGCGCGATACGTGTCCCGGCCCACGAATCGCCCGCCCTCCGCTCGCTCGATGTCGAACAGGTGTAGGAGCGTGTAGCCCCGCGTGCGCACCGCCCGGATCGACCGCTCCGTCCACGCCTCGAGCTCGCCGATTAGCACCGAATTGGACCAGCCCAGGCGCGCCCCCATGAGCGAGCGCCCGGGTCCGGCCCCTAAATTTGCACCACCGCGCGATAGCAGCCCCGCACAGCGGCCCTGAGCGTCCAAGCGCACGCGGACGACGACCCCGTCGAGCTTCGGCTGCACGGCCCAGCGGGGCCCCAGACGCGCGGTCGCCTCGAGCGTGGTTCGCCCCCTGGCGCCGCCCGGGATCACGACTCCGGCCCCGTGCGCCTGGCCTCAAGCAGGTCCCCGAGCACCCGCTCGGCCTGGCGGAGGGCCGTCATCGTGCGCGCGTATCGGCCACCGACCGGGCCGCCAAGCTCCGCGATTCTCCGCACCTGCCGCCGAAGCCTTTCGCAGCGAGCCTCGGCCTCATGCAGCGTGATCGGGTGCTTCCGGGGGCGGGGCATCAGGACCTCCAAGTTTCACGGGGCAGGCCCCGGCGCAACCGGGTGCAAAACGACCGATTACTACCTGATTCGCGTGCAATTTCCCGGGGTTTCATAGAAAACAGCGCGGCGTGGCG
>Ga0193744_1000063_pt1 | contig 43236 bp, 30 predicted proteins | sample L1a1metaG_FD_143056 | JGI IMG/M metagenome (GOLD analysis project Ga0193744, IMG submission 143056) | Soil microbial communities from a riparian zone of the East river system, Colorado, United States - L1a1 | ecosystem: Environmental > Terrestrial > Soil > Riparian zone | place: USA: East River...
GATTTTTATTGAAATTGAAAGGGTTCGAGCCTTGTGATTCAAATCTGAAGTTTGGAGAGATTGTAATATTATGTCCAACACCAGTCAAAAACTCAAGAGGAATAATAGTACCCCCATGGAGTGTTATTCTAGCGGGTACTTCTGAATCTGTATGAAAAAAGGATTCATCTGGCCCTTGACCAATTAAACTAGCTAAATGGTGTATTGCAAAACCGATTTGAGAACGAAAACTATATTTACTACCACCTCGCGCTCTAACTTTGCCGTCCCATCTACGAATTACACCAAATGAGAAATCATGGAAGTGAACACTTTCATTGACAGGGTCCACAACAGATTGGTATATTTTTCCATAAATAGGATCCAGTTGATCTGAAAAGGTAAAATCATTCCAGTTTAGTGTTTTATTAAAATATGAATACTGTAAACCAAAATGTACGTTTCCAGATTTTGTAGGCAAAATATAACTGTACATGAATCCAATTCCCAATGTCCTAATGGGAGCTATCCCATCTATTCCATAAGTAACTGTAACTCCAAGACCAGAATTTAAACAGGATTCTTGCCATTCTGCAGTTCCTGTAAAAAAACTATATCCATTATCAGCGGCTAACCATTGATTCCTTGCAGTTGTGTTTACTTGTAGGCCTTCTTCAATGCCGGTGAATGCAGGATTTAAATAAGTTCTATTTGCAAAAAACTGAGACTGGACTGGGTCTTGTGCCTTAATGATTTCCAAAGATAAAAGTACAAAGGCAGCAATTATCAGGATACGTATGTTCATAAAAATGATTTAGAAAATATATTATACGTCTTTAATTATAACACGTTCAATATGCAGGCAAAGCTATATAAGATAAATATCAAAAGATATATAACTTTTGTTATATACCGAAGCTAATTTGGGCAATAATTAAATAGTAATTTATTATTTGATTAAAGTAGAGCAGATTATTTATATTGGCTTTTTCAAATAAATATATGATACATAAAAATTTTAGTAAATTGAATATTCGTTAAGTTCAGTTATTTATTTACTAGAAAATGACAAAGCGCAGGCAATATTAATTGAGAATGAAGCAGGTTTTAGCTATACTTATTTAAAAATGAACTTTATCTTTGTATAGTTTTATTCTGGGGTCCGAGACAGTAATATAAGTTAAATGATGTCCCATAATATTTTAGGCATTTCCATTTTTAAAGATTTAACTTTTTCTTTAATCGCCTTATCAATCCGCTTTCTAGAATTTTCCTGATCTTCCAGTTTCATTGAATTGGAAGTACGCAAAACAATCTTTGTGGCCAGGTCTTTTGCTTTTCGGTCTATTAGTAGATTCAATGAACCATCTTTGGGAACAAAGCCATATACCAATTCCATATCAAGGGCATTGGCAACATCTCTTAGTGTTTTAATAGTAATAGTACCTTCCTTTTCTCTTGTTCGATATCCAGAGTACTTTGTTTAGTAATATTTAATCTGTTGCCTAATTGCTGTAAAGACATACCTAAAGCAGTTCTTACAGCCTTTATCCAACCAGTTGGAGGTGGCGTAATCTTTTTTAACCCTGCAACAACTTGCATTTTAGCATCAATTTGCTGTATCTGTAATGAATTATTGACCATGGTTATAAGTTTATAAACTGACTATTTTACTACAAAAGTAAGTGTATAAACTGACAAAATAAAGATTATTGTAAGGCTATAGACTGACTTTGCTCGTTATCCGGTGTCCGATGTCCGTTATCCGAAAGGAGAATATTATAAGCTAAAATTAAAAGCAAAATATTGAACTCATGCAAAATATGTGACATAGGGATAAGTTGTGGCTTGTCCTAATCCTTCAGGAATTTAAAAGTGGTGTTAATTAATATCATGATAATTAGGTCCCAGAAGCCTTATATTCAATCATAATGCTGTTTATTGAATTAAATTAATGCAAGAACGTGTCGAAAATATTTAAAATAATCAACACGTTATTAGGTCATGTCGATTGAATCGACATATAGTAAAGAAAAAATAAAACCCAAACAAAATATGTGACGTAGGGCAAGTTAAGACTTGTCCAAAGTTTTTAGGAATTTAAATATTTTTTAAATGTCTATTTATTTCCCGTTCTACTTTATCAAAGTCTGGTAAATCATTTATTTGATCTTTCATTGAACTTTGCCACCGGCCTCTATATTGTGGTACTCTTTCCTTTAGTTTCTTTAAAAAATCTTTAGAATTCAAGTTTTTACTTTCGCATTTTTTATTGAATTCACTCATGTGAAACCCTATTTCCATACCGTAATGTTCCAATAAATACCATATGTCGTAAAAATCTCTCGCCTGCATTCTCTGCATTACTGATCTCATTTTTTCAATCAATATTTCCTCCAAAGTGTAGCATAGTAAATCATGCTTTTCTATGTCAGTATAACTTGTAATTACAGCGTTAATCTTTGGTTTAAATTCCATTTTTTCGTTTCTGGAAATATCGATTTTTACACTTTTATTATTGCCTTGCCCACCTAATGGTCCTATATAACTGATGTAAAAATTAAGTCCATCTTTTGCATTTCCACTAATTTCAATAATTTCCAATGGGATGTTTGATTCTTCTTTAACATATGCAAATGTTTCTTTGAACCAACTTAGTAATAGTTCATTTGGTGTTTCATTATTGATCAAAGTAAAATCCAGATCTTCAGAATAGCGGTAATTTTCAAAATAGACTTTCTTTAAAACTGTTCCACCTTTAAAAACTAAATATTTTGAAAGCTGAACATGTTGAGCTATACCTTTCAAAATCCAGGAAAGCACATAATCTTTTTCTATTTGTTGATCGCGTATACCTGCTTCTCTAGCCTTTTGCTGTATTTCTCCAGGTTTAATCATGTAAATAAAGCAGATTTTATGGTGTCCGTTTCTAGATTTTGCTGAATTCCCCAACGGCTTATTCTTTTACCTGTTTTTGGAAGTTCAGTATCTAAAATTACATAAGATGCTGTTTTTAATCTTAGCAAATCCTCTGTAATCGTATTAATATTAAATAATTCCAGGAGGAAACCCAGGCGTTTTATTACAGCTTGAGATTTAAATTTTATGGTATACTCCAGTAGAGTATCATATTTTATATTCTCTCTTGAAAGATATATTGCTTTGGCTATTTCCACAATTCCTCCGGCATAATCTGGTTTAAACAGGCAATCAATTATTGTTTTTTCTAAATCGGAACAAAGTACTTTATTGAAATTATCTATCCATATTTTTTTAGCTCCAAAAAAATGCTCCTCATTATGATAGATAAATTGGAAAGTGACATTCTTTATTGAAATTTCAGAGGGCCTAATTTGTTTTGAAACAACCACCTGTTCCTTCAAAGAGGGTTGGGAAATGAGATTATGAATCTGTAATGCAGAATAATAGCCAATATAATAATTAGCATCTAAAACTAAATACTCTGCTATTAAATGCCAGTCTGGCATAAATGTTTCTGCATTTTGTTCATAAGGGATGATGTAATAAACCCCATCTTTTAATCTCATCAGGAGTCCTCTCTTTGTCATATCACTAAGTAATTCACGAAGTGCACTTTCTTTAGAATTAGGTAAAGCTTTAAAAGCTTCTCTGTATTCAAAGCAAGATTTATTCTTCACATTGAAAAAAGATAGTAATTCATTCGACTGCTTTGATATATATTTATACTTCATAGTAAATATGTCAGGTTAGACCTGACTACAATGATACGAAAGATAATTAAATAAGGCAATGACTATTAGCAAAAATGTTATTATTCATAGTAATATTGTCAGCTTAGACCTGACTAAAGTGATATAGATAATAAAAATACTTATGATTTTTTATTTAAATAGGGACAAACTCGCCCAAGCATTTCAAACTGGCTCTTACAATTTATGCATAACTCGGTTTTATCAACCATTGACTTCATGGATAGATTAGTTAGTAAGAGTGTATTATTAAATTATGAGATTTTAAACTATTTGTTCTTCTAGTAAATCCTTCCAAATAATAAATCCTTTTTTACCATCCGAATAATCATGAATAATGCGAGTGAAATTACTAGGTTGATTTACAAGGAATGCCTGTCTGCCTTTATTCCTGATGATTCCAAGTTGCTCATCTATTTCTAGCAAATTCGATTTAAGTAATTGTCTTTCTTTAGGAAAATGCCATAAATAGGTCGCTTCCTCTGTATCTAATGTCTCTAATACAATGTGATACTGGAACTTACCAGTCAAAAGAAATACAAAGGAGAAAGGACTAAGTACAAACCGCATTTTTAAAACACTACGGTCATGTCTATTAGCTAAATACTGCAATTGTTTCTGATGTTTGTAATTTCCTGCATTCAATATATTTGCTAATAATTCTTCACCTGTATTGAATAGAGGTTTATCATTTTTGCCTTGAACTTGGTTAATGTCAATAAGATTTACTTTTTCATGTGGTTGATTGACTAAAATGTTCTTTGTAATGAATGTAAACTTAACAGTATCTAAAAAGTCACTATTTATGTTCTGAATATCATTTGATGTAGCGAGTTGTGAAACAAGTATATTGTTCTCAAACTCTGCTTGAATGTTTACTTTAACAATCTTTGATTTCAATGCTTTTACAAAATAGGGTTTTAAGACCTCAAACTCTGGTCTTATGAAATGGTTTTCAATCTCAAACTCCAACTCCATTTTCATCTCTGGAACATAATTCTTGAAGGCAACACTTCCATAATGAAATTCTAGTTCATCAATGGGAATTTTAATTTCTCTTTCAATTTTAATAATTCCTGATTCCTCGATTTCTTCTTCTGGTTCATCAAATAATGTAGCTACCCGATTAATCTTTCTGTAAAAAGTATTTCGTTTCAGAAACAATTTGTTCAGGTAGTCAATTTGAATATCACGATAGTCATAAATTGTTGGAGTAACTTCTGAACGTTGAACTCTGCCAATGTATTGAATCAATTTTCCTTCAAACGAAAATGGATAAATCAGGAAAAGGCAATTTGCATTTTGCAAGTCAGTTCCTTCTCCAAAGTATTGACCTGTAGTAACCAATACTTGATAGTTTCCTTCCTTCAACATTTTCCATTTTGTATTCTGGTTAGATTCTGAATCATCTCCACTTAAAGTTATAGTTTCATAGCTTTGTTTCAGATATTGATTAAGGGAATCAATATGTTCTTTTCTTTCAGTGATTATCACTGTTCTTTTGCCTTTCAATAATTCACTGGTAATGTCTCGTAGTATTAGTCTGTTTCTAGCAGAATCATGAATAAGAATTTTTGATAGGGTTTCAAACTGGTCTGTCTTTGAGTTGAAAGGAATGTCAAGTTCTGTATTCCTAATAATGATTTTTGCTTGTTGTGAACTACTAATTTCGTTGGATTTTATTTCGGCTATTATTTCTCCTAAATGGATAAAAATCAGTTTACTGTCATTGTATTTTCTGAAAGGAGTTGCCGTTAATCCATAGATATAAAATGCTTGTAATTTACTAATGGTTTTTCGAAATGTTTCTGCAGGAATGTGATGGCACTCATCAACGACTATCGTTCCGAAATTAATTTTCAAAATATCACTATCTGGCTTCTCAACTTCCTTGGCTAAACTTTGAATCGTTGCTATTGTAATTTTTTTACCAATCTTACTTTTTCCCTGTCCGATTTTTCCAATTTCATGCTTTGGAATTCCAAGAAATGTTTCAACTCTTTCAATCCATTGCTCAATCAATTGTTTTCTGTGAACAATGATTAAAGCAGGTTGCTGTTTCTCGGAAATAATTTTTAATGCTACAATTGTTTTGCCTGAACCGGGTGGGGCGACGATTACTCCTAAATCTTTCTTGTCGATTGATTCTACAAGTATTTCCTGATGTTCTCGAAGTTTGGCATTGAATAAAAAAGATATATTTTCAAGTTTTCTTCTTTCATCAATGAAATCATGATCAATATTGTTTTCCCGGCAAAAGCGAATTAACTTTCCAATAAACCCGCGTGGAATGATTATTTCATTTTCTCTTTCCTCAACAAACTTAAAATATCGCTCTGTTTTAAAGGTGTTTTTACCTATCTTATTTTTAATGATAAACTCTGAATTAGCAAAATTCAATTCCTCTTTCAAGTAGTTGATTAAAGGTTTTGTCATCCCTTTTCTAGATATCCTCACTGTATTACATAATGAGATTTTCAATTTTCCTTCTCCAAGATTTAGAATGCTTAAATTGAGAGTTAAAGTAAGTGATCGAAAAAGTTGGTCTAATTCTGAAATGGAAATTTTCTTGATCTCTTTTAGAAATTCAAATTGGTCCGAAATTGGTTGTTGCGTTTCATAATCAATAAAACAGCTATTTCCTTGTTCTAATGTTTTCCTGAAAAGTGGAAGTGCAATTAGATTTCCTAATCCTTTTCCTGAATGAAAATCTTGATTGGGAAACAAGCGGTCAAAACTTGAACTTTTATCAAACATTGAGAATGCACCAGATTGTTCCAGTATTGATAGAAATATTTTGCGGCTTTTAATGGCAGGATAGTTTTGTTCAAAAAATATCCAAACATGACCACCCTTACCAGAACGGGAACGTTCCAAGTAAGCAGGAATATTCTTTTCAGCACATGCGTTCAGAAACTTTGTGGCATCCTCTATCCACTCAAGTTCATCAAAATCTGCTGCGAGGAAAAAAGAGGAGTTGTCTTGTAATAGGGGATAAATGCCAATTTGCAATTCACCAAGGAGATGTTTCGCAATTTCTTTGTCAGTAAGTGGTAAATAAGTTTTGTCACCGTAATTCTTAAAAGTTCCGCCTTTCATCTTATATGTCCGATATAAGTATGGGTCATAAAAATAGGCAGGCATATAACCACTTTTGTTATCTTTTTCCCATCTAATAGCAAATACATCCTCTCTTCCTTTGAAAATAGATTTGAATATTTGGATTTGAGTTGAAAGAATTTCATTCATTGAGAACTAGATTTCTTTTACAAACTTATTTACCGTTCTGTAAGCAGTTTAAATAATTTTTCATTTATATAATAGTTTCCAGTTCCCAATTTTTCTTTTTTCAATATTTTATCATCAGCAAGTTTATTTAAATAATTTGCAGCGGTCAATCTTGAAACACCTAAATCCTTTACTACAAACTCAATTTTAGTATAGGGATGTTTAAATAAGTTATTTAATAAATCCTGACTGTAAAACTTGTAATTATCCCTTAATTGGTGCTTATATGTCAGCATTAATGATTTTATTTTTTGAATTAGTTCAATTGTTTCTCTGGAAGTTTCTTCAACTCCTTTAATCATGAATAGAATCCAATCTTCCCATAGATCTTCATCTCTAACTTTTTGCAGATACATATAATAGTCAGCTTTATGTTTTATGATGTAACTGCTTAAATATAGAATAGGAAGCGTTTGTAGCTTCTCTAGTATCAAGTAAAGAATGTTGATAATTCTACCTGTTCTTCCATTTCCGTCATAAAATGGATGAATACTTTCAAACTGAAAATGTATTATCGCCATTTTTATTAATGGATCAATGGTACTTGTCTCCGGATCTTTTATGTATTTCTCAAGATTGGTCATTAAGCGTATAATTTCATCATATTCTTGAGGAGGGGTATATATTGCTTCACCTGTAGTAGTATTTTTTATTACAGTTCCAGGCAATTTCCTGAATCCCGCTTTATTATCCTCTAGTACTTCCTGGATTTTCAATATTATTTTGTTCGTTAATAAACCACTCTCTGTAGTTAATTCAAACCCTTTTTTTAAAGCTAAATTATAGTTTTGTACTTCTTTTGCATTAAGTGATTTAAATGAATCTAAGTTTAATTCAGATTTATACAGATCATCATGAGTAGTGATAATATTTTCAATAGCTGAGCTATCTTTTGCTTCCAGAAGTCCAAGTGTATTAATTAAAATATTTTGATTTGGAATTGTTGAAGCAATACCTTTTAACTCTGCTAATGCTGCATGTGCAGGGGGCAGACTTTTTAATACATTTTTTGTTTCCAGGTCTATTTTAAAAGGAAGTCCAGCTAATTCCCATTTTTTCATTATGTATAGATTTTTAATATTTCTATACAAATATACTTTATTATGTATAGAAAATGAAGATTTCTATACATAGATTAAGAAATATGCTTTTGATAAAACATTTGAAATCTCACATCTCACATTTCCCCTTTTACTTTTTACCTTTTACCTTTTACTTCTCACTTCTCACTCTCACTTCATAACACAATTCAAATCCTCCACAAATTTTACTTTGCCACTTCCATCAAACCTGGCATTTTGAAACCCTGAATTAAAATAGATTCTAAGTAAATCTGGTTTAGATTTCAGGAGTAAGCCCCAATAATTATAAGGAATATAAAACCTAATAATTCCAACCCAATGTGTCCCTACTTCTTTTGCATCACCGGAAACTCTGCTTCCTGGGAAGGTATTATCTAATGAATTAAGTTCAAGAATTTCTCCATTTTCAAATTTCAACATTGCAATGTCGCCTTTGTCAATAGTCCAAAAATCATCTGCATAATTAATATAAACTTTAAAGACTAAAGATGAATCGTATTTTTCAAATGCAAATGAACCAGCAAATCCACAATCTTTACAATTTGATGTTACCAGATCAGAACCTCCATATTTAGTTTCCTTAATATATTGACCTGTAAATTCATCTTTACCTTCTCTGAGGTATTTGCATTGACTATATAAGGATGAATTAAATAATAAAGAATTTAAACTTAGAATTGAAAATAGTAACTTTTTCATTAGATAAGGATTTAGATAATTATTCAATTATGTGGTGAATTAATTTAATATCCATTGAATATTAAGAGATTGAGGAAGTTGTATTTCACCTTTTACTTCTCACTTACTTCATAACACAATTCAAATCCTCGACAAATTTAGCTTTTCCACTTCCATCAAACCTGGAGTTTTGGAAGCCGGAATTAAAATAGATCCGAAGCATATCAGGTTTAGATTTTAAGATTGTTTCCCAATAATTTTGTGGTATATTGAATCTAATAATTCCAGCCCAGCTTGTTCCTGAATTTCCACCACTCCCAGAAGAATTTCCACCTGCAAAAGAATAATAATTTGATTTTAATTCTAAAATTTCTCCACCCTCAAATTTTAATAAAGCTGTCCCACCCTTATCAATTGTCCAAAAATCATCAGCATGACTTACATAAACCTTGAAGACAAGTGAAGTATCATTTTTTGCAAAAGCAAAGGAACCACCGAATCCACAATCTTTACAATTTGATTTTACCAGATCAGAGCCTCCATATTTAGTCTCTTTAATAAATTCACCGGTAAATTCATCTTTACCTTCCCTAAGGAATCTACATTGACAAAGTAGGTCTGTATTAAATAAAACTGTTGTTAAGAATACCAGTAGTAATAACTTTTTCATTTGATAAGGATTTAGGTGATTATTTAATTATGTTGTGAACGATGTATATTGCCTAATAATAATTCATTAAGTTAATGATTATTGAAGTGAGATGGGGCTTTATAATGCTTGTTTAACAGAACTTTAAATTTATGGAATAAGAGCTCTAATTGCATTTTTTCAGAATCGCGGATTAAGCAGATTTTGAGATTTCGCTGATAACGCGGCATTTTTTCTGAATCGCGGATTAAACAGATTTTGAGATTACACTGATATCGCTGTATTCATTTATAATTTAGAGATTAAGAGGAGCGGAGAAATGCCCTGATTTTTTATCCATATTAATTTCCAGATAATATTAACTTTTAAAAGTCAAACTTTTACTTCCAAAATTTATTAGTAAACCAACTTCTAGCTTATAGACTTTTAAGTAGTTTAGTATCTGAGCAATATGGACATCTTCCAATTGAATTATTGCTTTTAATTCAACCAATACTTTTCCCTCCACTATAAAATCTGCTCTCCTCGTACCCAGAGGGTCTTCTAAGTCTTTGTAATAAACATTTTGTTCAATTTCTCTGGAATAATTTAATCCTCCTTTATACAATTCATAAGCTAATGCTCTTTGGTAAATAAGTTCCTGAAAACCATTCCCTAAAAATTTGTGTACTTCAAATAAGGCACTGATTATTTTTTCTGTTATTTCTTTATATTTCAATTCAGTATTCATTCAATATATTACTATTGTTTAAATATTGTATAATTCAAAATATTATATATTAAAGGCATATAAAATATTAATTAGTTGATAAAAATTGATTTATTTTCATAATAGTAATAGCAACGAAAGTGTTAGCCTTAATCTGTGATTAAGAAAATGCTGCAATATCAGCCTAATCCATTAATCTGTTTAATCTGTGATTCAGACAAATAAGCGAAATCCATTTAATCCTAAAAGTTAAAGTTATGTTAAAGTTAAAAACAAAACCTTCTGTTTACTTGCTATTTACAATTATTTTACAGGGGTAAAAGTAAAAAGTGGTTTTGGGCCTTTTTTGGGCGTATCTTTGTAGTATAATTCACAAGTAATTTAATCGAAAAGTCGGTTAATATTTGTGATAAAATTATCTAATCAGGCTATTCGAATTTGGAGTAGTAAGCTTGGCAAACGCTTGGTTTAATGGGTAGTATTAGCTTTTGACGCGAGGTACTACTGCCAGATAAAAACTTAAGAGTAATACTTCTTAAGTTCATTTAATTAAGTGTATAAAATTCTCTGGCAAACGGCCAGGGTCTTACTTGACATCTATGGAAAATGCGTCATGAACTGACTAAGGTTGGATAACCGGAGGCATGCCCAACTTTATGCTTTTGAATGAAAACCAAAGAAAAGAAATGATGCAAAAATATATTTTCACTTTACTAGCTAAATTGGCAGAGAGTTTAGCTAGTGGAGTGAAAACAATCTATTTGGGTTAAGGGGTGTAACTTGAATATTTTGTTGATGACTATTCAAAGCTAAGTATCCGGATGCTTAGCTTTGAATTAGTTGTCAGTTGATAGTTGTTGGTTGCTAGTTATAAAAGAAGGGTAAAGAATGAAAAACAAGCTATGATCATCTAATTATTTGTTCAGCAAAGAAATCGTAAATGGTAAATTACTTTTCACATGTACCCTTTATCCAATTATTGAAAAAGACCATAACCCAGTTAAATGAATTATGGCCTTTATAATGATAAAGTAATTTTATAATCTATCTCCAGACACTTAAAATACCTGCAGCTACTGCCATACGGAAGAACCAATATCCTACATGGACAATTACCCAACCTATACCTCTTTTTTCAAAAAGAGCAGGTGTACCAAAAACAGGTAACATGATCATGATAGATAGTAAAGCTGCATGTGCAAGTCCATGTTGAAAAGTATGATAGCTATGTCCATCAGGTGCAGTATCTTGTCCTGGTCCTGTTACATTCATAGTTAACCAGAATGTAAAAATTACTGTTAATAAAATAGTGAGGCCATAAGTCATGCCTGCATTAGTGGGTTTCATGTTGTTAATATCTAACCCGTTTACTTTTGCCCACATTTTCCCCATAACTGCAGGGTGAAACCAAATGTAGCCAACTAGCATTTGTGCAACGACAGCAACTGCAAAAGCTGCCCAATTAATGTGTTCCATAGTTTGTTTGTTTTAGTTAATAAAAATATAGAATTAAAAGTAAAAATTTATTCTGTTCAAAGAATAGATTAAGTCATGAATTAATGTTTAAATTTTGAACTTAAGACGATTGAGATTTAATTTATTAGACACATTATGAACTAAAAGAAATTACTTCACTTTTCAAAAATAAAATCCAACATTTCCCTTTTACTTTTTACCTTTTACTTTTTTACTTTTTACCTTTTCACATTTCACATTTCACTCTAAACTAAATATCCATCGGTACCTCCATCAAAAGAATCTCCGCATCCTGAGAATCAGCAGTTAAACTTAGCTTGTCAGTTTCCCAAATGCCCAGGCCATCACGCTTATTTAATTGTATACCTTCAATAGTAAAATCTCCATATAGAACAAAGGCATAAACCCCATTGCCTTTTTTCTTTAATTGGTAATCAATCTGAAAGTCTTTATCAAATTTACCAAGATGAAACCAGGCGTCCTGGTGGATCCAAACTCCATTATCATTTGGATCAGGTGATAGTATCTGTTGTAGAGTATTATGCCTGTCTGCTATATTTAAACTAATTTGATCATACCGTGGAGTTACATTTTGTTGATTAGGTATAACCCAAATCTGCAAAAACCTGGTAAGCTGATCCTTATTTTTGTTGTATTCACTATGAGATATGCCAGTTCCGGCGCTAAGTACCTGAATATCTCCATGTTTAATGAGAGCAACATTATTCATACTGTCTTTATGCTCAAGATCTCCTTCGAGCGGAATAGAAATAATTTCCATATTATTATGCTGGTGGGTTCCGAATCCCATACCCGGGTCAACCCTGTCGTCATTAAGTACCCTAAGTGCACCAAAATGTATTCTTTCGGGGTTATAGTAATCTGCAAAACTGAAGCTGTGATAACTGTCTAGCCATCCGTGGTTTGCATGTCCACGAGTATCTGCTTTATGAAGGACTGTATTTGCCATGTTTATTTATTTTGTATTTATTAGTTTCTTATTCAACAACAAAATTAGCTGCATGCTTTATGGATTAGCATTAAACTAGATTAAGAAATAACAGAAAATTAAAATGAAATCTCATATGCATAAGTTATTTTGTGGTTCAAAAAATAAATACAATGAATAAAAGCCGGTTTTTTATTGTTATCGCATTTTTATTTACTTCCCTGAATAAAGGATCTTGTCAAACAAGTACCGATGATGGATTAATTAAGGTAAATTTATTACAATTGAATGATGTATATGAAATTGCTGCACTGGAAAATGGGACAGTAGGAGGGATGTCCAGGGTGGCTACAATAAGGAAAAAATTATTAAAGGAAAATCCGAACACTTACACAATTCTTTCTGGTGATTTCTTATTTCCTTCGGCAGTTGGAACAATGGTGTATGAGGGGAAGCCAATAAAAGGAAGGCAAATGACGGAAACAATGAATATAGCAGGAATAGATCTTGTCACTTTTGGAAACCATGAGTTTGACTTAAAGGAAACTGAATTAATTGATCGAATAAATCAGTCTGAATTTGATTGGATTGGTACAAATGTATGGCATAATACTTCTGCAGGTAAAATTGGATTTACTAAACAGGAAAAATTTAATCTAAACACCATACCGCAAACCAGAATTTTGGTATTTAAAGATGGGGATAATACTGAAGTTAGAATTGGTGTATTTTCTATGACTGTAAACTCCACTCTAATGCCTTATGTGGCCTATGATGATTATATTAGTTCAGCTAAAGATGCAATTGCTCACCTTCAAAATCAATGCGATTTTATTATAGCAGTAACTCATCTTTCTATGGATGATGATATACTGCTGGCAAAGGCATTTCCTGAAGTTAAACTATTAATTGGGGGACATGAACATGTTCATTCTTATACTACGATAGGAAATACAATCATTGCAAAAGCAGATGCAAATGCCCGTACTGTATATGTGCATGAGTTATTATATGATAAAAAGAATAAGATACTTAAGATAAAATCTGATTTGGTTTCTTTGAATAATACAATTGTAGAAGATGATCAAACGCTACAAGTAGTAAATAAATGGATCGCCATTGCAGATAAGAGTTTAAGAGATCAGGGATTTAATCCAGGTGAAGTATTGGCGAATGTTTCGGAAGCATATGATGGAAGAGAATCTGAAATCAGGTTCAGGTCAACCAACTTAACGCGATTAATAGCAAAAGCAATATCTGCAGCTGCTCCGGGAACAGACGGTAGTATATACAATAGCGGAGGTATACGGCTCGATGATGAGTTGGTGGGAACCATAACACAGTACGATGTGGTAAGAACTTTACCTTATGGTGGTAAAATTATGATAGCTGAAATGAAAGGTTCTTTAATTAAGAAAGCAATTGAAACTAGTTATGAACACAAAGGAAATGGTTGTTTTCTTCAGATAGATAAAATCGAGAAAAATGCTAAAGGAAAATGGCTTATCAATAAAAAAGAACTCAAGGATGATAAAATATATAAAATAGCCATCAATGATTATTTGGTGAGTGGATTACAGCAATATCTTGAGTTTCTGAATGATAAGAATCCTGATATAATAAAGATTACCGGTCCTGGTGAGACTGATGAATTAAGGCAAGACTTAAGGAAAGCAATTATCAATTATGTCAGACTTGGAGGACGTTAAAGCTGGGGGAGCCCTCGGACATCGGACACCGGACATCTGACAACGAATTAAAATAACCTCAATCTTTATTAGTAAAAAAATATTATTTATTTTTGTACACCTGCCTTTTTATATAAAATAATTTATTCAGTTATTACTACTTTATATGAAAACTAAAGACTTTTTGAAGCTTTTTATATCAGCTATTATCCTATTAAACATTATGTCCTGTAAATCAGAAAAGGAAAATGTGACTGAAGGAAAAATTAAAAACAAAACCTCAGTATTAAGATTTAACAAAAAGAACTTAATAGATAAACAGGGTACCGGTATTGTAGCTGCAACTTACCTTGCCCCGGAAGGTTGGGAAATAGAACAAGGTGTAAACTGGGATATAAACAATGTAGCCTTGCCTGCTAATGCAAAAATTATTGTAACTAACCCGGAGACAAGTGCCGCCCTGGAGGGATTTCCAAATTTGGTATTTATGGTTAATGCTGATACCAGGTTAAATGAACAATATCCGGCAGGAAGTAAGTATTTTGGAGCAACTGTTATCAATAAAAACCTTCAGTTCTTGACTTGATAAAAGAACAAATTCTCTCTGAATTTAGAGATTTGTCAGGCATAAAGATTATTGAAGAAAAGAAATTGTCCTTAAAAGAAAGTAATCATCAACGAGCAGGAGAATATAAGCACACTGATAGTAAAAGTGGGGTAATAAAAATTGAATATAAAAAAGATGGAAAGACTTTTGAAGAAGCAATATATGGTACGATAACATTTTTGCCGGTATCTCAATATCAACAGTATGCCTATCTAAGTATGTGTTATGGTTGTAAAGCTGTAAAAGGTGAGCTTGAAGACAATATGGGTATTTTTGAAACGATATTGAACTCAGTTAAATTAAATCCCAAATGGGCAGTCATTTATAACCAGGTCATTAAACTGGCCATGAGAAATGCTATGAAAGGAAACCAAGGTAGGTATGGCGGAGAAGGAGGGTATACTGATAATGAAGGAGGCAGTAATAATGGACAGGGCGGATATGATGGAGGCGGGTCAAATGGAGGATATTCTGGGAATGCTTCAAATGGTAATTATGCAGGCGGTGGTGAAATGGGTAATTTATCTGATTATATTACTCAGGCAAGTGGCAGGGTAAACAACTCAATGATACAATCTTACCAGGCTCAACAGAGATCTGAAGACAGAGTTTATGAAGGATATAGTGATTATATGAGGGGGTATCAAAATTATACTGATCCTAATAGTGGGGATGTTTATAAACTGTCATCAGGATATAATAATGCCTGGACCGATAATAATGGAAGTGTTGTATTAAGTAATGATGCGGGATATGATCCAAATGCAGGTGGGGGAGGATCAACATGGAGTTCTTTAAGCGCAGGAGGAACATCAACTCCAGAATCTGTTGCCGCACCTGCAGCAGAACCAGTATCGAGTGGAGGCGAATAATAACTTGTCCACTTTAAATCTTATTTGATAATGAGCTTTAAAATTATTTTCTAAATTGCGAGGATAATTTAAAGTTGTTTATGAGAATTAAGGCATTCTTGAAGTATCATTTCCTAATTGCAATAATTCTCTTGAGTTTCAGGGCCCATTGTCAAATAGTTAATATGGAATCCGATAGGATTGTAAATGATACTACAGGATGGGCAGGAACTATCAAAGCTGGTCTAAGTCTGGCTAAAGATGTCGCTACTACAAACCAGTTTATTGGTGAAACACACATACAGTATAAGAACAAAAAATCTCTTTACTTGATAAGGGCAAATGTTAATTATACAAGGGCTGGTGGAGAAACCTTCGTCTCCAATAATTTTCTACACCTTAGACATAATTATAAGCTAAATACCTGGCTTCGATGGGAAGAATTTACTCAATTTCAGCAGAATAAGATTACCGGAATTGATTTAAGATATCTATTAGGAACAGGTCCAAGATTCAAATTATTTCAGGTTAAGACTATGAACATGTATATTGGTACGGCTATTATGTATGAATATGAGGTTGAAAAGACTGATGGAAATAAACAAATTATTCATGAAAATCCAAGGTCCAGTAATTATATAAGTTTCACCTACCATCCTAATGAAAATGTAAAGATTTCGCATACCAGCTATTATCAAACTTTATTTGATTTCCCTAAAGACCACAGGATAAGTTCACAAACTGATATTGAATTTAAGATTAGTAAGAAATTGGTGTATACCCTAAGTTACAGGATTTTATATGATACAAGTCCGGCTTTAGGAATACCAACAACTACTTATGGGTTGGAAAGCTATATTGGATGGAGTTTTTAAATATCATATCCCTTTAAGCTTTTCCCATTTACTTTTTCCCTTTTCACCTTTTACTTTTCACCTTTTACCTTTTACTCTTAATCTCTTACCGAATCAGAGTTACTTCCCCGGCTTTCAGAAACGGTTTCTCATCACTGCAGCTTCCATATAAAAGATAAATATAGACACCCTGGTGCATATCTTTTCCGTTTGGAGTTCTACCGTTCCACTTCGGTGTATTACCGGAAATGGAAGTTACTAATTCACCCCATCTGTCAAAAATATCCATTTGGGTAATATTTGCCAGGTTGGTAAAGACTTCAAAATAGTCGTTAATTCCATCTCCATTTGGAGAAAATGCAGAAGGAAGAAACATTTTACAATTTAGACTATCGCATAAGTCTGATTGGGTATTTATAATATTGATTATTAAAACACTATCGCAACCTGAAGAAGAAATAAGTATTGATTTATATACACCTACTTTAGAATAAATTTTACCATCTACACTAATGGAATCTCCGGGACAAATACTTAAAGTCTGGCTATTAAATGCAGTATCTGAGACATACAATTGAATGTTTATTATACTGTCACATCCAAAGTAGTTAGTCAATTTATCCATATAACTACCTGATTGACTATAGGTTTTATTATTTACAATAATACTCTGTCCCTGGCAAATATTGTAAGAAAAAGTAGTATTTGATGAATCAATGATACTTAATTGTGTAGTTACAATACTATCACAACCTCCAAAAGAAGAGAGCGTATCAATATAAACTCCGGTGATATCATAAGTATTATTTCCCACATTTATTGTGTATCCTTTACATAGAGAAATATTCTGACTCTTACTTTTAAAAGGCACTATGGTTAAATTACTGGTTATAACACTATCACAACCTTTGAAGGTATTTAGATGATCAGTATAGGTGCCTGAAGAATAGTATTTATTTGATCCTACATATAAAGTGTCACCCATACAAAGCTCCTTTATTGTATTTATGAAATAGGCAGGATATACTTTCAGATTAGAAATAATAATACTATCACAGCCTAAATTTGTAGTAAGAGTATCGTGATAGCTACCTGTAGTATTATAAGTATGATTCCCAACAATAATTTTATCACCCGGGCAAAGCTCATATGAATTGCTTGTGGTAATATTATTCCCTTGTAAATACACCTTAAAATCAACAGATTGAGATTTACAACCATATTCATCATAAGCAATTATTGAATAATTACCTATTGGTAGATTTTTAAAATAACCACTGGACTGTTTTGGTCCGCCATTTATAGAATAGTAATAATATGGATTAGAGCCCTCCGCATGGACCGCAATAAATGAGGAAGTATCTAAACAGTTCTTTTGTAGATGAACACTGTCTGTTAGAAGGCTTAATGTTACAGAAAGGTTGCTAATATTTAATATTTTATTTGTCTGGCAGCCTTTCGAATCTATTATTGAAATGCTATAATTCCCAGGGTCCAGGTTTTCAAATATACCATTAGATTGAGCGGTTCCTCCATTTATCTTATATTGATAAGGAGGGCTACCATTTAAACCCATGACCCCAAGTCTTCCTTTAGCATTACAATTTACTGAATTAAGAAACAAAAGTGAGTCTTTTAAAGGTTTTGGCCATTGGATATTAATAAAAGTGTCAACTTGAAAACAATTGGTTTTTATACTTAGCGAATGAAAACCATTTTTAATACTTTCAAATGCACCATATTGTTGCCAATTTAAAGAATCTAACTTATATAATGGAAATTCTGTTCCCATGCTTACACTTACAAAAGCAAAACCTGATTCATTACAAAATGTGTCAACTTTTATATGTATTGTTCCTATTGGATTATAGAGTACATTTGATGTTTGAACCTGGTATCCGGTAATTAATTTTCCAGCTTGACCAGGAGTTGCACCATAAGGATTTGTATTATTTAGTATCCCGTTTAGTCCTCCTGATTCATCATGTGTAAGTAAAAGATTAACTAGAGATAAGTTGGAAAGTAAAAGTCCACCACCACCACCACCACCTGGTCCAATGTCTAATTGCTGTTGAGAAAAAGTATTTCCTCCATTTCCGCCTTTAATCTCAACAAATACATCTGTAGTACCTTTTTGACTATTAAAAATAACAATTCCACCACCACCTCCTCCACCTGCTGCACCACAACCATTAATACCGGTAGATGCTGCATTTAATCCGGAAGCAATTATCTTATTGTTATTTCCTTTACATGTTTTTATATTTAGAATTGCTATACCGCCACCATTTGCACCTGATGATCCATTGCTACATCCTTGTTTATAACTATGTCCGGCACCGGCACCACCACCAAAAAATAAATTATCGGGATACGTTACATAATCTAAACCAATACCATTAATTCCCTGAAGAATAGGATCATTGGGTAAATTAGAACCCATTCCTCCTTTTCCCCCATCACCATAATTTGCACCACCTGCACCACCTGCGAATTGGTTATTGCCGCCACCTCCTGCATTTGCTACTTTGCCTTTAGCAAATGAATATTGAGTACTAAGGCTGGCAATTCCTTCTCCTTTTGCAGCTCCATCATTAGGATTATTAGCATAATAATCTAAAAATGGGACTCCGACTTTAGTTAAATTGCCAACAGTGCCTCCTCTTAGCCCTTTTCCGCTTACATCAATATTACCAAACATGGTTAAGGAATCTGCATCAAAAACTAAAATACCACCTTTTTGTCCATCCCAGGGAGCACAGGTTAAATTACAAATATTGGCATTTTTTAAATTCGGCACATTGACTATTTGAGATCCAATAGGGATATCATATTTGTGAAGCAAATAATACTTAAAAGTAATTTTATTACCTTCAATTTTTGCTATCTGATTAAATTCATAATTCCCGGAATTACCATAATCTATTATATCTCCAAATGAAACTGTATTAGTAGAATCTACAGCGGCACCTTTCGCCTGATAGATTAATATTTTTTCACCAGGGTTAAATACTGAAGCATCATCTACATTGATAGTAGCACTATCACAAAAACTATAAATGGCTCCATACTTATTAATTATACCACTTATGCAAGGTGGACAAATATCAGGTAAAGTCTGAATAACTGTATCCTGACATTTATTAACGTCTATTACTATTACACTATATGTTAAATTTTGTAAATTATAAAATATAGGACTAAGTTGTAGTTTAAAAGGATCATTACTCAGATAGTATTGATAAGGAAGTTTTCCACCAATAGTTTGTACAATAATTTTGCCATTATTTCCACAATGTGTAGTGTCAAATTCAACTAGTTTTAAATCGGGCTTGGGGTAAATATTCAAACCATTGATCGAAATAATATTGTTGTTTATAAACCCATCGGTTATTCCATTTGGATCTTTTAATTCAATGGATACTGAATGTGTACCAATTGTTGAATTTACACATGGCAATAATAAAGTATCTTTAGTATTACTTAATAAACTACCTGTCCAAGGGTATGTTAATAAAGTAATGCCATCAATTTTGATAATAATATTAAGGCTGGATATGGTATTTATTCCAGTATTTTTAAATATAATTTTGGGGCAAACAGAAGATCCACATCCACCTCCTATGACTTTCAAATCTAAAATAGCCACATCATTATTTACAACAGATAGACAACCTTCAGAATTTATTAATTCGGGTCTTCCTTTTTCTAATCCGGCAATCATTCTATCTTTTTGACCCTGGGTAAAATGTGGTGGAGTACAGGAAGTATAATCCATATAATTGGTATTATCATCTTGTAAATCAGGGCTATCTGTGTTGCATGAATTTGTATTGCAGGCAGCGAAACTTGGGCTATTATCTGGTGGGGTATCACAGACTTGGTCTCCATCTAAAAGACAATCACCATTAGAACAACCTCCATTGAATGTATGGTTAAGGCTAAAATAGTGACCTAATTCATGCGCAGAAACAGTAGTTCCGCCTTTAGTTATCCAATATCTGCTTTCCTGAACAACACCATCAAAACCACATCCTGCACCTGGGAAAGTAGCAAAACCTGCAAGACTACAACCAAAAGTGCTATTGTATAAATCAGTAACCAACCAGATATTGACATATTCTTTACAGTCCCAGTTTACAATTGCTTTTATTGCTCCGCCATTATTCATATCAGTTCCAAATGGTGTGCAAGGAGTAATATCAGCTACAAGTGTGCTTTCATTTCTTGTAATACCATTAGTTGGCTGGCCATTTGGATCCCGTTTTGCCAGGCAAAAACTTATTCCTATATCGATTCCCTCTGGAGTTTTAAAATCACCATTATTTGCAAAAGCATCATTTAGAAGTTGAAGTCCTGCTTCAACCTGGGAATCAGTAATATTGTTTTCACTTCCAATTGGAGTTCCCGGAGGAGTAATAATATGAATAGCGACTGGCACAACATAATTTATTAAAGCTGATCTGGATTTATCATTCAATTCTATTTGATGTTTTAAAACCTGATATATTTCATTGTTGATTCTGTCATATTGGTACTTATATTCTTTATTTTCAATTAATAGTTTTTCATGAATTTCATGTGTAGCACAGGTATAATGGAATTGCCCAATTACTTTATTATTATAGACGCCAATAAAAAATAGAATAAAAATGATAGGTTTAATGAAGCCATATGAGCAGGGAGAAAATAAAAGGAGTCTCTTTTTTAATAAATATTGAGTCATAGTCAGCTTTGGTCTTGGAGAAATATCAGATCAATAATAGTTAAATCTTGGTAAATAGTATTATTTATAATAGAGTAATTTTTATTTGATTATGTCCAATAGCAGAGTTTATTTATTTAATTTCTAATTTATTTAAACTGAACTTTTAATCCGGTTTTCATTGATGAATAAAGTTCCCTTATAATTATGAAACTTTTACTTGATATCATATAACATTCAAATTGAGCATATAAATCACTTTTGTAATATTATTTAAAATTCATCTATTAAAACTAAATATTATGAAATGGATTGGAACTATAATGCTGTTTTTATTAGGTGGTTACTCCAGTAAATTAATGGCCCAGCAACCCGCAGTTATATTAAATGATAAAGCCGGATGGCACAAGATTGGTGAAACTACTGTTAATTTTCACAAAGACAAGGATGAAATAATGATTATAGGAGCAGATAGATTTGCTTCAATTAAGTTTAAAGTAACTGATGCACCAATTGATTTAACTTCTATTGATGTATATTACGAAAGCGGTGATATGCAGATGGTAAAACTTAATACCCACATTAAAATGAAGGGGGAATCTAAAGTTATTGATTTGAATGGAGGAGAAAGAAATCTGAAGAAAATTGTATTTGTTTATAGTACTTTACCTAATTACAAAGATAAAAAGGCTCATTTAGAAATTTGGGGTCTTAAAACTAATATAGATAAAAAATAGTTTTAGATTAAATTCTAAATAACATATTCAGGCTTTATCTGATTCATTCGGATCTATAATAGGTCGATTATGGAAACTTTATAAATTTCTATTATAATTATATAACATCATTAATATATTATTAAGCCATCTTTGTATTACCCAAGAAGTATGAATTATTAAAAGTTCTAAGGCGAATAGGTGCAACAAACTCCAGTATTTTTAATATTAATGAATTGTTTCAGTATTTAAATCATAGCCTAATGTATGAAAATAGATTACTCCTGATTATTGATGACGACATTGATGATGTGGAAATGTTTTGTGAAGCAGTTATTGATGTAGATAACACAGCTGAGTGTTGTGCTGCCGCAGATGGTTATGAAGCAATTGATTTAATCATGAATAAAATGAGGAAATTACCTGATTTTATTTTCCTTGACTTGAATCTTCCTAAAATGGATGGATTGGAATGTTTAATATTATTAAGGGCTGAAAATAGATTAAAATCAGTACCTATTATTATATATACTTCTTCTTCAGCACCAAATGATATGTATGAAAGCAAATTATTGGGTGCTAATTATTTTCTGAGAAAGACTAGTGATTATAAGACTTTATGTGATGAAATTGCATTAATATTAAAAACAGACTGGAGTCCAATTGTAGTAGAGTCCCATTAATATTTTAAAAATAAAATGCAGAGGAATAATTACTCCTCTGCATATGGATTAATAGGTATCCAAAACCTTTGTTTCATAGGATTATAGGGTTGGACTTTATCCAAATTCGTAATATTTAATAATAGCCTTAATATCACGATCATCTTTTAAGGATGGAATATATTCAAACAATTTATTTCTCATTTCATAATCAATTTGTAAAGCTTCTCCCAAGTCTTCCATAGCAATAAATTTTTCAGCTTGCATAAATTGTATAGCCGCTTTACAATAATACAGTTCAGCTCCAGCTGTATATTCTTCAGCTTCTATTAATACTTCCATGGCATCTCCTAATTTATTGTGGGATATAAAGTATTCAGCGTATTTTACCCATGGAGTTGGAATCTCAGGACCTATTTCTGTAGCTCTTCTATAAAAGAGATCTGCTTTATGTTGTTCATTACATTTGTCATATGCAGAAGCAAGAGCTATATAATAATCTTCATTCCGGTCTTGAAGAGAAATAGCTCTTTCAAAATAATTAGCTGCTAATTTCCACTGTTGCTCTGTTAAGTAAGTATTACCCAGGAAATAGTAAACCTCATCATCCATTGGTTCCAGATTACGTGCCAGGAGATAGTATTTACGAGCTTTCAAAAGGTTCCCGGTTTTTTCGTAACATACTCCCAGGTTTTTTAAACTGTCTCCATCTGGTGTAAAATGTTCCATATAATCATAGTAGCATTTTAATGCTTTTTCATGTTGACCTATAATGGAACATACTTCAGCACAATAACGATAGGCTAATTCAAATTTCTCATCAATTATATAGGCATATTCAAATGCTTTAATTGCTTGTTCATATTTATTTAAATAATAGTAAGCATGACCATAATTGTACCAGGCTCTTGGACTATATGGATTTTTATCAATAATCTCAGAATGGAGTTTAAGACTTTCTTTATAATTTTTACTTACTTCTATACTCCACCATATTTCTTTAAGTGCCGCCTCATTTTTGGGATCCAGTTTTAGAACTCTACTTAAACATATAAAGGTATTTTCAGCATTATTCATCAACTTATATATAGAAGCTTCTTCATTTAGTATTTCTAATACTTCAGATTGAGTGGCATGTTTTTTAATACTATCAAGAATTGTTAGCGCTTCAGCATACCCCTCTGTAATTCGACAAGCTTTAACTTTAAGAAATAAAAGTTCTCTGTCTAAAGGATTCAGTTGTAATGCAATACTTGCAGTTTCATAAGCTAGTTCACCTAATTGATTATCTATTAATTGTGATATCTTTTTCTTTAAGAAAGAAATTGTTAAGCGGTTCTTATATAATGCATCTTCCATAGCAGCAATTGTATAATCTATATCAGAATTGCATTGGTAGTCATTGATGATTTGAGCAAAAGCCGTTTCCTCAACTGAATCTACCGTTACATTTTGTGACATAACCTTTAACTCATTCATAAGGTCATTTAGTTTTGAATTTGAATCGTAATTATTGTTTTTCATGGCTATTTTTTCCTGATTTTGAAACAATATATGGGTTCAAATTCTATATAGTCAAGCTTTTATTAAATTATATTCTAATGTACCCTGTAATAGCTAAGTCGCCGTATCTTTTTAAATCAATTGTATATTAAATAAATATAGTATTAAATAAAACATATTAATATTAACTGCATTTATAAGTCGAAGATAGGAATCCTATTCAAATATATATATAAATATAAATTATTAATTATCTATTAAAAAATATTATTAAATCGATAACAACTATAATAGTATAAATATATGACTATAATGTGACTGCATTAATTATACAAAGCATACTTAGTGAATAAGAACTACCTTGGATAATTTATTAAAAATGGAAGACAGATTCTATTTAGGGTCCCATTTTAACTACAAACCGAGAAATGAAAAAAAAAGCTATGTCCGGGGACATAGCCAAATTTACCCAAAGTAGGGATTGCGGTTTGTTGGGAATGTATTCTTTATTAAACAGGTGACGTTTTGAAACGCGCTTTCTAATTATTATATTTAGTAAATTATATAGTCTTATGTATATAATTTTATTTTATACATTCAAAATGTATGCCAATTATTTATATATATAAATAAATTTATTTGATTGCTTGCTAATAATGTGTTAAATAGATATAATTATTCTCTATAATATCTGAATTAATCTAAAAAGTATACCACAAGGAAAGTATTAATAAAAAGATGTCAAGAAATTGTCACTGATTAAAAATGTATTAATTCTTTTTTTATTAACTCAGTTCTCATTTATAATAAGCTATATATTTAATATTTAATGCATATTTGATATTAACTTAGTCACAGAATATACAAAATAAATATTATTAGCATACAATTCTATATATAACTTGCCTGTTCAATCCTATTGAAAAGAACATATTTAGTAAACAACAACACAAAGAATGTACTACAATACTACAAACCATAGTCTTGGTCATAGTGGTCAGGATTTACAGGGGAAAGATCTCTTTTCTAATTCAGTTTTAGGTAAAGATGATTCAGCATCCAATAGTAAATATTTAGTTACCTTATTATTCTTATTATTAACTGGCCTTGGTGGGCTTTTACTTTTCTATACTTTTTTATAAATTTACAGCGTTATTTGAATTAGAGATTTTCAAAATAGAGTATACGCAATTGATATGACCAACCTAATTAAGTATTATGTAGATCGATCAGCATTTGGGGTTTGCAGTTATTTGGGTGATAAAATAGGAATAAGTCATACAAGAGTAAGAATGTATTTTTTCTATGTATCGTTTGTGGCGGTTGGCTCTCCAATTATATTTTATTTATTTTTTGCTTTTTGGATTAATCTTAGAAATTATTGGAGGAATAGCAGGAATGTAATTTGGAGATAATATGAGTATTGAAAAATAGCTTACAGATTTATTTTCCCTGTTTATTCCTAAATAAATTTGAGGTATTTATGTTATTACTACTGAGTAAAGGCAAATTGAATAATGTTTGCTCCCATTTTTAAAGCAGCCTGTCTGATTTCTAAAGCATCTTTGTGAACCTCCTCTGATTCCCAACCATCACTGATATTGCTTTCAAAATCATAGAAACAAACCATTCTTCCGTCAAGTATGAGAGCTAAACCCTGCGGAGCCTTATCATTATGCTTATGAACTTTTGGAAGCCCCTTGGGAAAGTCATATTTTTGATGATAAAGAGGGTGAGTAAATGGTATTTCTTTTAATTCCAGGGCTGGAAATACTTTTTTTAATGCGGGTCTAATAAAAGGATCCAAACCAAAATCATCATCAATAAATATAAAACCACCAGATTTCATATAGTTTCTAAGATTTTCAGCTTCTAGATCAGTTAATACAATGTTTCCATGACCGGTAAGAAACAGAAAAGGAAAATTAAAAATTTCTGCACTTCCAACATCAACAGTAGCATAATCAGGATCAAAATTAGTACCCAGATTCTGATTACAAAATTTAGATAAATTTTGTAATGCATCTACCACAGAATACCAATCTCCTCCTCCATTATACTTTAATAAAGCAATTTTTATTCCAATAGGTGGTGAAGCTAAAACTGTAAAAGATAAGCTTATGGTAAATATTATGAATAAAAAATTCTTCATGAAATAGTAATTAGATCTTCATAACGCAAAATAATGGTTTTATGATGCAGTTTTATTAGAGATTAATAAGATGAAAGCACAAACAAGCATAAAGCCCTGCAGTCTCAGTGCGGAGCCTGCTTTTTCCCAAATTCACAGATAAAAAGGAATTTTCATGAGCTTCCTCTATTTCCTTACTTGTAAAATCTCCTTCCGGTCCAATACAAATAAGTAAATTAGTATTAGGCAATATCAAATCTTTCAAATGAGGAATTCCTATTGTATTACAATGAGCAATGCATAATATTCCATTATTACTAGCTTTTATAAAGTCTGCCCAAGTTGTAAGTTCAGAAATTTCAGGCAAATAGTAATGATTTGATTGTTTCATAGCTGATATAGCAACCCGTTTTATTCTATCATGTTTTATGATTTTACGTTCAGAGTTTTCTGTTATGATGGGAATGATACGATGGATCCCTATTTCAGTAGCTTTTTCAATAAACCATTCAAATCTGTCTATATTTTTAGTTGGCGCTATAGCAATACTTAAATGTTTATAGTAAGGAGGAGATATCATTTCTATATCCTCTATACTTAATTCACATTCCTTTTTAGATTTATTAACAATTATTGCCTTATAAATACCACCTTTGCCGTCAGCAACGTTAATATGATCACCAATTGAATGTCGCAAAACATTTAAGCAATGATGTGCCTCTTCTTCAGTTAGTATTGCATGACCTTTATCTATTTCTTCAGTAAAGAATAATTGCATATCTTAATTGATCATGTATTAGTACTTTTGCTAAATAATATTTAAAGAAAAATAAACAAAATTAACTAAACCAAAGTTAACCACACGTAAATAGATTTTAAATGGGAATATTGATAATGATAGGCCAAATTATGTTGAGCCTAATGATACTGGTAATTTTACATGAATTGGGCCATTTTCTTCCTTCAAGATGGTTTAATACCAGAGTAGAGAAGTTTTATTTATTTTTTGATCCATGGTTTTCATTATATAAGAAAAAGATAGGAGATACAGAATACGGTATTGGATGGTTGCCTTTAGGAGGTTATGTAAAGATTTCTGGAATGGTTGATGAAAGCATGGATATTGAACAAATGAATTCTCCAGCTCAACCATGGGAATTCCGTTCAAAACCAGCCTGGCAAAGACTAATAATAATGTTGGGAGGAGTTACTGTGAATTTTATTCTTGGATTCTTATTATATGCAATGGTGTTATTTGTGTGGGGAGAAAAATTTGTACCTGCAGATCAGGTAAAGAATGGTATCTATGCTGATTCAATTGGCCTACAATTAGGTCTCCAGGATGGGGATAAAATAATATCAATAGGGAACCAGCCATTCAATAAATTTAATGACAGGTTATTGATGAAGGAAATTGTCTTCAATAATGCCAGGGCTATAAAAGTAGAAAGAAATGATTCAACTATTGAAATCCCGGTAAAGGAAGGTACTATAGCCTTATTATCCAGTTCAAAAAACAGTAAATTACCGATATTTGGTCCTAGAATTCCATTTGTGGTAAATGATATATTAAAAGACAGCCCAGCTTCTAAAACTGATCTAAAGAAGGAAGATAAGATTATTGCCATAAATGATACTCCTACACCTTATTTTAATGATTTTTCAAGGGAGTGCAAAAAGCTAAAATTTGCTCCGGTAAGAATTACTGCAATCAGGAATCAAAAAGATACATTGTATATATTAGCAACTACATCCGATCAGGGAACTTTAGGTATTTTTCCCAAGGGACCTGATCAATATTTTGAAACTAAAAGACAAACCTATTCTTTAGGTGCAGCAATACCTGCAGGTTTTCATAAAGGACTTGGATTTTTGGGTGATCAGTTTAAAGCATTTGGACAGATGTTTAAGGGTAAAATTAAAGCAAGTGAAAGTCTGGGAGGTTTTGGTTCTATAGGTTCTATGTTTGGTAATGAATGGATATGGGAAAGATTCTGGACTATGACTGCAATATTGTCCCTGATACTGGCGGTAATGAATTTACTGCCTATTCCGGCACTTGATGGCGGATATGTTGTCTTTTTGCTTTGGGAAATCGTAACAAGAAGAAAACCTAGTGACAAATTTGTTGAAAAAGCAGTTACTGTTGGGTTCTTTTTATTATTAGCCCTAATGGTTTACGCCAACGGTTTGGATATATTTAGAAAATGGTTCCAACATTAATCATGAACTATTTTGAATTGTTTGGATTAATTCCAAGTTTCAAACCAGATTTAGCAAGACTAAAAAAGAGCTATTACAAATTGAGTTTCCAGTTTCACCCTGATCATCAGGCTAGTACTGATCATATTGATCAGGATGAGTTATTGGCACAATTCTCTTATTTAAACAAAGCCTATAATACTCTTAAAGATGAAAATAAGCTTTTTGAATACATCCTTCAACTTCATGATGTAATGCCAGAAGAAGGAAAAGCCCAGATACCCCAAGAGTTTCTTATGGAGATGATGGATCTTAATGAAGAATTAATGGAACTCGAATTTGAAACAGATATTGAAAAAGTAAGGTTGTTAACTTTACAAGTGGAATCTTTAGGAGAAAGCCTTTATAAGCAAATAGAGAATATTATTAACGAATATGAAATGGAAACTATTACCATTGATTCATTAAATAAGCTAGTAGATTATTATATGAAAAAAAAGTATCTTTTGCGTATAAAGCAAAATTTACTTAAGTTTGTATCCTCCTAAGCCGAAGTGGCGGAATTGGTAGACGCGCTGGATTCAAAATCCAGTGGCAGCAATGTCGTGCGGGTTCGATTCCCGCCTTCGGTACTTATAAAATGTTAAATAATTAATTTTCAAGGTCAATTGTCCAAAAGGATAGTTGGCCTTTTAATTGCCTTTAATTTAAGATTTCATAATTGATCCAGATTTGATTTACGTGGATAAACTCTTGCCTTATTTAAATCATACTTAGGGTCAAGCTTCTTTATTTCCTTAGCTAATTTAGAGTTTTTGCTTATTTGAATAATAGCACCTCTGCTACCATCAGATAATGTTTCCATTTTACAACAAGGGCCTTTTGCAGATCCTAATAATGAACCTTTACCAGCTGGTCCATCATATAAATCATATACACCTATATCTCGTGCACAACTTCTATATACTAAATATACTTTGGGATCTGAGGCAGATAGAAATATTAAACTGACCAAGATGGCCAGCAGTAATTTAATTTTCATGGTACTAGTTTTTAATGGTTAAATAATTCAACCAATAAAATTCAGTACTTTTTAATTTAAATCAAATATTATAAAGAAAATAACGCATAAAATACCCTCTTTAGGGTATATAAATTTGCTATAATCCATTAAATATCAGGATAATCTAATAAATCAATTGGATTTTATCTGTTCAATTTCCTTTAAAATAATTTCAGGCTTATCTTCATTCATTATGACCGTACCTGATATACAAATGTTTTTTCCAGGATAATTATTAAACTCTTCTTTAAATTTAGGGAAATCAGATATTAAGATTCTTCCTGTAAAACACGCATTGGGGAAATCATCACAAAAGTTAAGCAACATTGAAGTTTCATTTGTATTCGAGACAGATGAAATAGTTTTAACCTCACCACAAATAGTAACTTCTTTACCAATTTGTTCATATGCTTTATCAGGTTTTACATTTTGAGCAAAACAAGGAATAGTGAAAATTAATACTGCAACTGTTAAGATTGATTTCATGATATCTAATTAATTTAAAACTTGTAAAGAAACTTTGAAATGCTTATGTTAATTCTAACAAAAATAATACTTAATGCTCAATTCAAATAATTAAAGAGATGCTTATTAATCTTTGATTTTTAATAAGCACTAATCATAAGATCCTTAATTGAGAGTTGTTGTGATTTATACTTTAATAATAAACGTTAATGGAAACTAAATTATTGACAACTTCATATATTAGAATGTATTTCATTCAAATTAACAGGTATTAAATTATTAAATCTATTTTAATTTAAAAGAGTAGTCAGGTTCTGCTATGATAATTTGTAGGAAGTAATTAGAAAGATACTATAAGTGAGTTAATTTAGTAGCATATTTAAGTGGCTTGGCTAAGTCTGAGCCTTTTGAATTTGAAGGGACGAACTGTTTTGGTGTTATTTGTTTTAACCAGTCAAATTCATACTTTTCTTTATGTCTTCTTCTATATTCTACTGGAGTACAAAATCTATATTTCCTAAAGAGACGATTAAAATTGGCCAGATTATTAAACCCGGATCGATAACTAATCTGACTTATTGTATCATCAGTACTTATTAATAACTTGCAGGAATGACTAATTCTTATATCCAAAAGGAATTGAGTAAAACTTTTGGTAGTATGTTTTTGAAAAAAGTGACTGAATGCAGAAATACTCATATTGATAATTGCTGCTGCATCCACTATTTTGAGATCATGCTTGGAAAAATTCTTAAGGATATAACTATATAATACCTGAATTCTATTACTCTCTGATTTTAGAGTTTGAGGCATAAATCCTTCACTTGTGAGGTATTCTGTTTCAGTTGATTGAGATAGTAGATCTAATAATTTCAGGAATTCAATTATATTAGTAAAACCTTTATTTTTAGTTAATTCAATCATCATATTCTTGGCCTCATTAAAAGTTTCTCCATGAAATCTGATTCCTCTGGATGAAGATTGTAAGAGTTTTCTTATTTTATAAAAGCTTTCCTTTTGAAATAAATGTACATCAAAGAGATCAATAGCAAATTGGATAGTTATAACTCTATAAGGTATACCTTCTTTTTCAAGTTTTACATCTGCATCCCATTTGTGGTATAAATAAGGACCTAATAATACCAAATCGAAATCTGTGTATCGCTCAGTGGAATCGCCAACAATTCTATAACCTGATATTCCAACTACCAGGTTTAACTCATATTCTGGATGGTTATGTACTGGATAATCAAAGCCGTTATTAAAAGAATCCATTATTACAAATACATCAGGTTCATGAAGTGGTGTAATTTCTCGATAGATTTCCATATTCCGGCTATTAAAATAAAGTAAAACTTTAACTAGATATAATACACAAAGTACCACAAATTCGCATAATAGTATCAGATTGGTTAAGCTAAAAGATAGAATTTTACAAAATGCTTCATTTAATATGAAGTTTAACTAAAACCAATCAAATCAATTATGAGAAAGTCCGGCTCATCTTTCTGCTATTTTAGTAAATCAGTCTTATACTTTACTTTAATTAGTTTACTTTCATTCTTCTCCTTTTCCCAGGCAGTCTTTGCTCAACAAATTACCATTAATGGTAAACTGACAGATAAGGAAGATTCACAAGCATTAATAGGTGTAAGTATTGTCGAGAAAGGAACAGTCAATGGTGCAATTTCTGATATTGATGGTAATTATAAGCTTGAAGTTGCAAGTAATGCTATACTTATTTTTAGTTATGTGGGTTACGAAACTATAGATATTGAAGTAAATGGACGTACAACTATAGATGTAATCATGCATACTGCTAACCGAATGTTGGAAGATGTAATTGTAACTGGTTATAAAACTGAAATAAGAACTGATGTAGCTTCTTCTATTTCTTCAGTTAAAAGTAAGGATATTGAGAACCTCGTGGTTCTAGGTGTAGATCAGGCGCTACAAGGTCAGGCACCCGGAATACAAGTTACTCAAAGTACAGGAGCACCGGGTGACGATATTGCAGTGCGTATTCGTGGTGCAGGAACTTTAGGAAACAATAATCCTTTATTTATAATTGATGGTGTACCCACCACAGGAAATATCAATATGTTCTCTACCAATGATATTGAATCAATGGAGATACTTAAAGATGGTTCTGCAGCTGCTATTTATGGTTCTAGGGCAGCAAATGGAGTAATCGTAATCACTACCAAAAAAGGTAAACTTGGTAAACCTAGTTTTAGCTTTAATTCCTCTTTGGGTTTCTCTCAAGCTTATAATTTACCCAAACTTCTTAATGCTAAAGATTACCTGGCTATTAGAAATGAAGCAATTACCAATGCAAATGTTCTACGTGATGTGCCTCATCAACTTCCAACATATGACCCAGCAATACTTTCTAATTTACCCGATATAAACTGGCTGGACCAGGTATTTACAACTGCACCGATTCAAAGACATAGCTTGAGTGCAACAGGGGGTAGTGAAACCAGCAAATATTACATAATGGGAGAATACCTCAGTCAGGATGGAATCTTCAGGGGGCAAAGATTTGATAAATATGACTTAAGATTTAATGGGGAAGTTGGTAATAAACGATTTAAGATTGGTAACAATCTTTCTTTTGCATATACCAATCGTAAAGTAGTAAATAGTTCTGGTGATGGATATGGGCCTGGTAATGAACTAAGTGGTATCAGGTATACATTAATTGCTGCACCTATATTTAGAATAAAGCACGATGACGGCACCTATATTAATACATCTACAGAATTCGGCGACCCAACTCTATTTGGAGATGGTAATGCAAATCCTTTAGCATTTATTGATGCTACTGACTGGACCATTAATCGTTCCAGAATATTTGGGAATGTATTTGCTGAATTGACAATAATTAAGGGTTTAAAAATAAGGACTAACCTGGGAGGTGACTTTCAATTTGAGAATGAAAAGAAGTTTAAACTTGAGTTATCTCCATCTATTTATTCTCCAACCTCTTTGACAGAAGGAAGGGTTTTTGAAAAAAACCTGGTTTGGAACAATACTATTGATTTTCAAAGAAGTTTTGGTAAGAGTAGAGTTTCTGCATTAGTAGGAATGGAGGCTATTCAAAATCAGATTAACTACCTGGGAGCTTCGGTTAATAATTTTTTCAGATTAGACCCTTTGTTTCATTATATTGACAATAGTGTTACTGCTGATATAAAAAATATAGGTGCATCCGGTATAACAACTGAATGGGCATTGTTATCCCAATTTGGACAAGCAGGATATACCTATGATAATAGATATGTTTTGAATGCTTCCTTAAGACGTGATGGTTCTTCCAGATTTGGTAAAAATAACCGTTATGGTATTTTCCCTTCAGTATCTGGAGCCTGGAATATCTCTAATGAAAAATGGTTTACCAATGTCAACTTCGTTTCTTCCTTAAAACTTAGAGCAAGCTGGGGTAAATTAGGAAATCAGGAAATTGGAGTATACCCTTATAGCTCACTTATTCAGATAGGTGAAAAGGTATATTCTTTCGGTGATCAGATAGTAACCGGGGCGCAGATAGTAGAAACTGGCAACAGTAATATTAAATGGGAAACTTCTACACAAACAGATTTTGGACTTGACTTTAGTTTATTTAAAGACCGTGTTACTGTGATAGCTGATTATTACAGAAAACTAACTGATGGCATCCTTGTTAGGGTCCCTATTCCTGAAATAGGGGGAGCACAGAACCCTCCGTATGTAAATGCAGGAGAGGTTGAAAACAAAGGACTGGAGTTGGGGATTATATTAAAGAATAAAATCGGTAGTTTTAGTTATAGTGTCGGAGCTAATATTTCTACAGTAAACAATAAGGTTCTATCCTTGGCTGGCAGTGATGCTATACTTGGAGGTTTTGGCTTATCTGATGGACCAATAACTAAAACAGAAACCGGATACCCTGTAGGATCATTCTATTTGTGGAAGATGTTAGGTATATTTCAAACTCAGGGAGAAATTGATAATAGCCCGTTTCAAACGAAAGACACAAGACCGGGAGATGTTAAGTTTGCTGATTTGAATGGTGATAATATAATAGATGATAAAGATCGTGATCATTTTGGTAGTCCTTTTCCTGACTTTATTTATGGGTTGAATCTAAGCTGCAGTTTTAAGAATTTTGACTTCTCTATACTTGCCCAAGGGGTACAAGGGAATGATGTCTATTTCTTATATGGAAACTTTGCTTATGAAACACAGTCTCGTGGTTTTAATTCATATGAGGATATTCTAAATAGATGGACACCTACCAATACTAACACAGATATACCAAAAGTGAGTATTGATGATAGAAATGGAAATCGTCGTTTGTCAACAAGATTCTTAAAAGATGGTTCTTATATAAGGATTCGTAATATCACTTTAGGATATAACCTTAAGAGTCTGATTAAAACAAACGCTATAAGTAAAATACGTATTTATGTAACAGCACAGAATCTGTTAACTTTTACTAAATACCCAGGGCTTGATCCCGAAATTCACGCAAACACGAATGACACAAAAGGTGTAGATATCTCCTCAGATCTTGCAGTTGGTATTGATTGGGGTACAGTACCTGCACCAAGAACGATAATTGCTGGTATTAGTCTTGATTTTTGATATAATAAAAATAGTGTATGAAAACGAATCGATATATATTTTATCTCATACTTTTTATCCTTCCTTCTTGTCAAAAAATACTTGATAAAGAACCATTGGGTATATTAGATGCAGGTTCATTTTTTAAGACTGCTGAGGATGCTAAGCAGGCAATTAATTCTGCTTATAAGCCCCTATTGTTTTGTAGCAGTAACAATAATTTCTATTGGGGATTTGCAGAATTACCATCTGATGAAGCTATAGTAGGAGGTGATGGATCTCGACCTGGACTTACTGAACTTGATTTCTTTACCTACACACCCAGAACTGAAGAGTTTAATGATTTCTGGATTCTTAATTATAATGGTATAACTCAATGTAATACTATAATTGAAAAGGTTCCTGTAATTAACATGGATGATGTTTTAAAGAAAAGAATACTGGGAGAGGCCTATTTTTTGAGAGCATATTATTACTTCCTTTTAACACAAGTATATGGTGATGTGCCATTGCTTACTAAGTTAACGCCACCCGATGAATTACGAGTTCCTTCAACAGCTCGTGCAGATATATATAATCAGATAATTCTCGATTGTGATCTTGCTGCCTCTTATTTACCTACCCAATATAGTGCTATAGATATAGGTCGTGCGACACAGGGTGCTGCATTTGGTTTAGCCGCAAAGACCTCTTTATATGCTAAAAACTGGCCAAAAGTACTTGAATATATAGCGAAGATTAAAGCTATAGGTATTTATGCTTTAATGCCTGATTATGAAGATAACTTTAGAAAAGAGACTCAAAATAACAGTGAATCAGTATGGGAGATTCAACATACAAACTTAGAATTGGGAGTTGGGAATTCTATTAACCAGTGGTGGTCATCTAAGAAATATACAGAAGGTTATGGGTTTGCTGAAGTAACTCAGCAGTGTTTTGATGCTTTTGAAGCCGGTGATCCTAGAAGGAAGTTTACCCTGGCTATGAATAATGAAGATTATTTTGGGGTTGTTTACAAAAAGTCTTTCTCATCAACTGGTTTTAGTGTGCGTAAATATCTTCAGGATAATACAACACTAACACAAAAGGCAGATGGAGATATTAACTATACCGCGATAAGATATGCTGAAGTACTACTATGGGAAGCAGAGGCAAATACTGAATTAAATAATATTACTGAAGCTCAGAAGCCGCTGGAAGAAGTAAGAGCAAGGGCTCGTGCACAGGCTGTTGATCCTACCACTGCATTGCCGGTAATAAACATCACTGACCAGGAAACCATGAGAACAGCAGTACGTCATGAACGTCAAGTAGAACTAGCGTTTGAAATGCACCGCTTTTTTGATTTAGTAAGATGGGGTATTGCAGCTCAGACTTTAGCAGGATTCCAGGTAGGAAAACATGAAGTGTTTCCGCTACCTCAAACAGAGATTGACTTAAACCCTAATATGAAACAAAATCCAAATTATTAATGAATATGGAAATTGGTAATTTTATTATTCCAGCTAATTATTGTTACTAAACATACATTGAATGCCATTTATTAAATACATATTATTATTACTTCTTGGGTTACCAGGCATTTTCATTAATGCTCAAGTGACTCAAATAAACATTCCACGTATAGAGTTGATGCCCAATGAACCGGTTCCTTTTAATGTCAGGGATTGGAAATCAGTGGCTACTAAGTACGATTCATTTATATATGATATCAACAAAACAGGTCAGTATTTACCATTTGTTTCTGTTAAAGCCAGCGGAGTTAATTATCCGCAGAACCCTAGCTTTAGTTTGCATACTTATGTGGGTACTAATACTCCAAACGGTAATGAGTCTATTAATGTATTACCATCTTTGGTTGGAGCTAGTTTAGCTGGTATTGATAAAAGCAATCAGTTTGGAAAGAATTGGGTTCTTATGAGCCAGGATTTCTTTAATAAGAGTAACGGGGAACAAATATATCTTAATAATCAAGGTGGTGGAAGTGGGGGTGACTGGTGGTACGACTTAATGCCCAATATCTATTTTTACCAGTTGTATAATTTATATCCTACTATTGGTGGGGATGCAGAATACCAATTTAATACCATAGCAGACAAGTTTTTAGAATCTGTCAGAAAGCTAGGTGGTAGTGATACCCCCTGGCAACCAGCTGATATGAATTATAGAGCTTTTAATTTTAAAACTGGTGAGCCAAACGGGGTCGGTGCTCATGAACCTGAAGCCGCAGGTGCCTATGCCTGGGTACTTTATAACGCTTATCATAAAACGGGGAATAAGGATTATCTAAAAGGAGCCGAATGGAGTATGGAGTTTTTGAATGGATTGACTTCCAATCCATCTTATGAACTTCAATTACCATATGGAACTTATACTGCGGCTAGGATGAATGCAGAATTAGGTACCAATTATGATATAGAGAAAATGATTAACTGGTCTTTTAATAAAGGACCGTTAAGAGGTTGGGGTACAATAGTTGGCAATTGGGGTGGATTCAATGTTTCAGGTTTAATTGGGGAGGCCAATGATCAGGGGAATGACTATGCTTTTCAGATGAATGGATTGCATCAGGTAGCCATGCTTGCTCCGTTGGTAAGATATGATAAGAGATTTGCCAGAGCTATTGGTAAATGGATATTGAACCTGGCAAATGCTAACAGATTATATTATCCTGGATTTTTACCTAACAGTCTTCAGGATTCATATCAATGGTCAAATATTTATGATATTGATCATGTAATTGGCTATGAAGCATTAAGAGAAAAATGGATGGGTATGTCTCCTTTTTCTACTGGGGACGCTATAAAGGGTGGCTGGGCTAAGACTAATCTTGCATTATATGGCACTTCTTCTATTGGTTATCTGGGTGCTATACTCGAAAAAACCAATGTGGATAAGATTCTTAGAATTGATTTACATAAAACGGATTTCTTTCAAGAAAAGGCTTATCCTACTTATTTGTATTTCAATCCATTTGCTATACCAAAGACTGTAGAGTTGGCAGTAGGCAGTACTCCAATAGATATCTACAATGCATTGACAGAGAGTTTTATTCTTAAGAATGTAAGTGGAACTATTAATCTTGATATTCCGGCAAACGGAGCAGTGCTGGTTTCTTTAACTCCGGCGGGAGGAACTGTATCCTACAATCATAATCAAATGCTAGTAGACAATGTTGTAGTAGATTATAATCAAAGTATTCAATCATATAAATATCCACCTCGTATTCAGGCTTTAGCATCTGCTGCTCCAGAGGTAGTATTTGGAGATTCAACTACCATATATTCTAAAGAGCTTGATAAAGACTCTAATAAATTTACCCGTCAATGGAGTGTGACAGGTGGTAAAATATCTGGTACTGGTGCTACTGTTCAATGGATAGCTCCAAATGTGGAGTCAAGTTATACCGTTACCTTAATAATAACAGATGAAAGCAATAATAAAGATACCGCTACATTAATTGTAAAGGCTGTACCTGAAATCAATCAGGCCCCTCAGATTCTTAAGATTATTAAGTCTAAAGAGTATACAGCACCCAATGGAACTATACAACTTACATGTAATGCTATTGATCCTAATGCAGATCTCATTAATTATGAATGGACAAGTACAGCAGGATCTATTAATGGAACTGGAAGTACAATAAACTGGACAGCTCCAAACACTGAAGGTGTTTACCAAATTAGTGTAAAAGTATCTGATCCTAAAGGATTGTCTTCTCAGATAACCACCAATGTACTAGTTAAAATATTTAATCAGTCTATTGGAAATCTGATTGCATATTATCCATTTAAAGCTAATGCCAATGATGTAAGCGGAAACAATTTACATGGTCAAATAAATGGTGCAATAATAACTACTGATATTTGGGGCGATCCTGCTAAAGCCTGTCTGTTTGATGGATTAAATGATAATATAACTGTAGCTAATAAAACTATACTCAATTTTACAGATGCTATTACAGTAAGTGCCTGGTTTAAACCTACTAATTTACCTGATCATGAGAGTTTTTTATTATCACATGGTAGCTGGCAAAACAGATGGAAGATTTCTTTTACTCCTGAAAAGAAGATAAGATGGACCGTAAATACATTAAATACAGTTGGAGATCTTGATTCAGAAATAACAGTGCAAAAGGATAGTGTATATTTTCTAGTCGCCAGTTATGACGGTTCTTTAATGACCATGTATATTAATGGGGTTCTTCAATCATATAAAGCGCTGACTGGCAAAATTAGGACTTCACCGGTTGACTTTCTTATGGGACAGATATTGCCAGGCACTACTGATTATAATTATAAAGGCCTATTGGATGAAGTAAAAATTATGGATTATGCACTAACTCCGGAGGCTATTAAGAGTCTATATGATAATAGCGTAACTCTTGTAAATGAGTTAAAATATACAAATGAAGATTTATTAGTGTTTCCAAATCCAGTAACTAAAACACTTAATATACAATTCTCCGAAGAAATAGATCCCAATGGTATAATTTCTATCTATTCTATTGAAGGAAATAAAGTAGCAGAACATAGATCCCTCCTTGATAAAATTGACCAATTCGATAGTAAGGATTGGAAAGCAGGATACTATATAGTTACATATAGAACTAGTAAAGCTTTTGGTAGGACAGGATTTATAAAAATATAATGAATATCTATAAATGTAAGTTGAAAACTTTAATGCCACAATGTACTGAATAATAATATCTACAGCAACAAGGAAAACCTCAGCTTAGCTGAATTACATACTATAATTGAAATTTCTTCATCCAATAAAATTTAAAACGATTATGAAACATTATTTACATTCAAGCTACCAAATACTCTGTATCTGTTTATTAGCAGTCACAGGCGTATTTGCTCAAACCCCTGTAGCAAATTACCCCTTTACCGGCAATGCACATGATGCATCAGCTAATGGTAATAATGCACATGTCAATGGTGCTACATTGACACAAGACCGCTTCGGCTGGGCTAACAATGCTTTTAGTTTTGATGGTATTCAAAGCTATGTACAAGCTCCTTCAATAGGTGCTCTTAATTCAAATTACACTACTGTAAGCTTTTGGATAAAGGTGAATAAATTACCTGCTACAGGTGAAGCATACCTTTTATCTTTAGGTGGATGGCAGGAAAGATGGAAAATATCTCTTCCAGACCACGGTAAGGCGGTATGGACAACTAACAACTCGTCCGGGATATCTGATATGGATGCAGGTGGGGGCAATGAGTTAGTAGCTGGCCAATGGAAGCATATGGTATTTGTACATGATGGTACGAATGATATTATTTACATAAATGGTGTTCAGGTAGCTATTAAGGCTGTAGGTGGTACAATGAATAGTACTACCAAACCATTGGGAATTGGCTATAATCCGATAGATATTGGCAATTACTTTGATGGTGTACTTGATGAAGTTCAAATTTATAATACCGCATTAACTCCAGCTGAAATTGCTGCACTATATTCCACTCAAAATACTGCACCGGTTGTTACTCCTGGCCTTGTTGCTTCATATCCATTAAGTAATAATGGTCTGGATGTTACTTCTTATGCAAATAATGCCAGCACTACAGATGTTAGAGCGGTTACAGATCGTTTTGGATATGGAAATAGTGCATATGAATTTAATGGTACTTCTTCTGAAGTTACTGCTAGTAATTCTGCTCAATTGAATTCTCCAAATACTTCTGTAAGTTTTTGGGTAAAACCTAATTCTCTACCTGCTACAGGTGAAGTATTTCTACTTTCTTTTGGAGGATGGCAGGAAAGATTTAAGATATCTCTTCCTTCACATGGAAAGGTCGTTTGGACTACTAATAATTCTTCTGGGATATCTGATATGGATGCAGGTGGTGGAAATGAATTGAAAGTTAATGAATGGGCTCATGTTGTAACCACCCATGATGGTACTAATGATAAGATTTTTATCAATGGTATTCTAGCTGCTTCAAAACCTGTAACAGGTACTATGAATAACACTACCAAACCATTAGGTATTGGTTACAACGCTGTAGATGGAGGTAACTGGTTTGATGGTGATATAGATGAAGTAGAGATATTTAATTTTGCTTTACCAGATGTTGGTATAATGGCTCTTTATACATCACAATCTGCTTTCCCTGGTGTTCCGGTGCAGTTGGTTGCAGATTATAAATTTGCAGGGGATACTAAAGATGCTACCCAATTTTCAAATGATGCTACTACAGTAGGTGCAACTCTTACATCAGATCGATTCGGATGGGCTTCAAGTGCTTATCATTTTGATGGTACCGCTACTATGGAAGCAGCAAATTCTGTACAATTAAATTCAGATTATACGAGTATTAGTTTTTGGGTAAAACCCGATGAACTACCTGCTACCGGTGAAGTATATTTACTTTCCAATGGTGGTTGGCAGGAAAGATGGAAAATATCTTTACCTTCTCATGGTAAACCGGTATTTACTACTAATGGAAGTAGTGGAATTTCTGATGTGGATGCAGGTGGCGGAAATGAACTAGTAGTAGGTGTTTGGAAACACGTAGTGATGGTTCATGATGGTACATCAGATAAAATATATGAAAATGGAGTGCTTGCTAATTCAAAAGCAGTTTCTGGTACACTTAATGACACTAAATATCCTTTGGGGATTGGTTATAATCCTGTTGATAAGGATAATTATTTTAAAGGTAGCATTGATGAAGTTGAAATCTATAATGTAGCATTGTCAGCTACTGAGGTTGCTGACTTATATACTGCCGAAAATCTTGCTCCTGCTATAGGAAATGAACTGGTTGCTGATTATCCTTTCAGTGGCAATACAAACGATGTTACTAAATTCCATAATAATGCTCATAATACCGGAGCCCAATTAGCTAATGACCGATTCGGACTTGCCAATAAATCTTATGCATTCAATGGAACTAGTAATGAAATTACAGCTGATAATTCTCCTCAATTAAATTCACCTTATACTTCTGTTAGTTTCTGGGTGAATGTAAAGGAAATACCTGCAACTGGTGAATCTTATTTATTATCATTCGGAGGATGGCAGTCACGTTGGAAAATATCCCTTCCAAGTCATGGTAAACCGGTTTGGACAACTAATAACTCTTCTGGTATATCTGATATGGACGCTGGTACAGGAAATGAATTGGCTGTAGGTGTTTGGAAGCATTTAGTGATGGTTCATGATGGTACTAATGACAAAATATTTGAAGATGGTGTGATGGTAGCTTCAAAAGCAGTAGGCGGTACAATGAATAATGCTACCCAAGTTTTTGGTATGGGTTATAATCCTATAGATGGTGGAAATTATTTTAGTGGATCTTTAGATGAAGTACAAATCTATAATTATGCATTAAGTGATGTAGAAATTGCTGCTCTATATTTAGCACAATCTACTGCACCAGCTATTACCGATGCAGAAGCTCCTGATGCACCATTAAACCTTGCGGCTGATGTTAACTTTAACAATATAACCCTTAGCTGGTGGGCATCTAACGATAATGTAGGTGTTACCGGTTATAATGTTTACCAGGATGGTAATAAAATCCTGACTACAACAAACACCGAGGCATACCTACCAGGTTTAACACCACTTACTAAATTTACCTTCGGTGTAAGTGCAGTTGATGAAGCAGGTAATGAATCTCTTACTACTACATTAGATGCAACCTCAGGTCCTGACCAAACTCCAGATACAGAAGCACCTTCTGAACCGGGTAACCTTGCTGCTTCAACAGGTTCAAACTCCATATTACTTTCATGGGATGCTTCAACTGATAATGTTAAAGTAAGTGCTTATGTAATATTAGTAGACGGAGTTGTTTTTGACACAGTTACCACCTTATCTGTTTTGGTTAATGGACTTGATCCTTCTACCAGTTATACTTTTGATGTTTATGCATATGACTTAGCAGGAAATAACTCTACACAAGCTGAAATTACTGTGTCAACTAATGCTCCTGTAGTAACAGCTGAACCAGGCTTAGTGGCTCATTACCCTTTTGATGGCAATGCAAATGATGTCACTCCATATCATAATAATGGAGTAATAGGTGGAAGTCCATCATTTGAAACACCTACTCACCCTTTTGGTGGTACTCAGAATATCAGGTTCCACGGTAAGGGAGATTCAGTTTTAGCACCTAATGCAGTACAATTAATTTCTGATTATGCTACTGTTAGTTTCTGGATAAGAGTGGATAGTATCAATATTAAAGATGCTGAAGCTTATGTATTGGATTTTGGTCATTGGAGTCAACGTTGGAAAATATCATTACCTCAGCACCATAAAATAGTATGGACTACTAATGGTAAAAATGCCCAGTTCCCTAATTTCATTTCTGATATGGATAGTAAAGATGGAAACGAATTAGTGAATGGTTTCTGGTGGTTTGTTACTATGGTTCATGATGGTACTGATGATAAAATATATGTGAATGGTACAGAAGTAAATAGTAAACCAGTTGCTACAAAATTAAATAGTACAAGTCTTCCTTTAGGATTTGGAAATAATCCGGTAGATGGTGGTCAGTATTTTATTGGTGGTCTTGATGAAGTGAAGATTTATAATAAAGGATTGACAGCAGCTGAAATAGCTAAACTATATGCAACCGGTACTACAGGCACTAAAGACCAGGTGAATACAGA
>Ga0193744_1000064_pt1 | contig 42926 bp, 41 predicted proteins | sample L1a1metaG_FD_143056 | JGI IMG/M metagenome (GOLD analysis project Ga0193744, IMG submission 143056) | Soil microbial communities from a riparian zone of the East river system, Colorado, United States - L1a1 | ecosystem: Environmental > Terrestrial > Soil > Riparian zone | place: USA: East River...
TAAGGAAATATAGCCCCAATAGGGGTAACATTATTATAGCAAAATATGGCTAGTGTCAAATAGCCCCCATAGGGGTGGCATTATTGTGATCAGCTTAACTAAACGACATTAGCTCGCGAGCTGTCCCCTTCTAGTATTTGATCTAAAATTAAATGAAATATCCTTTCTTGCAATAACCACAATTGAAGAAAAAGAGATATCCCCCTATTCCCCCCATCTCTTCCTAAACCCTTCCAAATCCTCCTTCCAGGTTTTCATACCACCTCCTTTAAAATCCTTATCTATTCTAATGCTTTGTTTTTCATACCTTCCTGCCAGTTTTTCTTCCTCTAGAAAATAATATACCTCACCCAGTGTATCCCATGCATTCGGATCAGAAGGATTATACATAGCCTGGAATCTCGCTAATGCTAATGCTTTTTGTAAATCTTTCTTTTCAAGGGCATTATATACTGACAGATTGAGAATGCTATTCGGAATCCTATTATCCATTAAAGCTTTGATCAGGCTATCAGATTTTGAGACCAATGTTTCATTGGGTATGCGTACCATCTCTTGGGTCAGTACACTCATGCCTATTCCTTTATTCATTACATAATGAAAAGTATCCCCGGATATCAATCCATCGGCCTGGTCCCAGTATAGATCTGCACAGACATAATTGACTGGGCTTAGTTTTCTTTTAACCATAAAACTGTTCAAATCTTCTACCCTTGAGCTGATCATCTCTTTTCCTTTTACACGGGAACCTGTGAGCCGCTGATACATACAGGCACTGTGGAGATAGTTATATTTCGGTAGGTAGGCAAAAAGATAATCCATAGTTGGTAAGCTTTTGTATTCCTTCTTTTCCAGTTTATACACTACTACTGAGTTGTTTTTATCCTTAATTACAAAGCTGTCCTGGTCTACAAATGTGATGTACTTTCCATAGTTTTTATAGCTGACAGAATCTACAAATTCACTAAGTTTTATGAAATTATTCTTAGTGGTTACTACAGTGATGCCTTTTGAAATAAAAGGAATTACAGATGAAATACTATGTGGGTGCCAATGACTACTGATGACATATTTTAAAGGCTTTTTTGGAAAATTCTCTTTGAGTGTAGCTAATATCTTTTCAGCTCCCTCAGAGTGGTCTGTAAGATTAGTAGCCCCTCCTCCTTTATTGGATAGTGGTACTTCGAGCAATACCAGGAAATCTGAGAACTCTACGATCGTGCTTTTGGTTATGGTGTTTTTCTCCTGTGTACTATCAAAGTACATCAGGTATAGACCTTCATTAATCTTCTTTATGGATCTTATCTTAGCTTGAGCCTGAACCAATGCCGGGATCATACTTAATAAAACGCCAATAAATAATAATCTTCTGTACATGTGCTTTAGGGTTATAATGAATTAAATCTTAGGCAAAGTTGATGCCTATGCAATAAACTCTCTTGTAAAATATTGCAGATTTTTCTGGTAGCCACCTGGAGAGACACCGACGTACTTTTTGAAATAATGACTGAAATGGCTCTGATCATAAAAGCCGGATAAATAGGCTATATCTACCAGTGTATTTTGAGAAAAGATCTGGTCCTTAGCATATTCAATTCTCAAAGCCATCATATATTCATGAGGGGTAAGACCAGTATATTTGCGAAACTGCCTGAGTATATTAAATTTATTGGTCCTAAACTTTTTACTAAAGGCACTTAAAGAGATCTTGTCTTTAAAATTCTTTTTGATATCCAGTTTAAGCTCATCAAGATAGTTTATCTCGATCTTATCAAACTTAACTTCATTGGATAATGCTTTATAATTATTCACAATCTCCAGGAAGATATGACTCAATAGGGTTTCAGAAGATTGATTATTTCTGATAAGATGGTCTAGGCTTTTGAACTTATTTATGAGACGGATATCATAGGATATCAAGTAAGGTATTTCAGAGATTTCTGCATAATCAAGCTGTCTGCTTGTTAATAGATATTTTACCACATCATTGTTTAAATACAAGGCTTTATATTTCCAATAGGCATTCAGATTACCTGCTCCACAATGTGGTATATAAGAAGGTGTGATAATCAGGGTATTGGCATGTAACTGAAATGTTTGGCCCCATACAGTAGTAATCTCAGTGCCTTCTTCCATCAGCACAAAGCTCCAGTCATGATGAAAATGGATGGGAAATGACTTATTAATAAAGCTGGCCGACTTTAATTCAATACCATCAAATGCCGATTGCCTTATGATTGATATTTCTGAAGCGGGAGTCAGCATTTGTGCAAAGTTAGATTTTAGTATTTGTAATTGTATTTGATAAAATTATACCTAAAGCCATTCAATTGAAATTATAAAGACTTGTTTAACATAGATTTAAATGTTGCAAAATAAATTTAGGGGTGAACCCAAGTGTTCACTCTCATCCAGAAATAATCAAGCTTAGTGAATTTAAAATAATTATTCATGTGACTCTTGCAATTGGGCATGGGTGAACCCAGCCACTACATTCAAATCCTTAAAACTTTAACTCAATCTAAAGCTTCTTATCCTATATTTAAAAATATAACTACATTAGTCTTGGAATAAAAATACCAAATGATAGTACCTAAAACCTTACAAGACTTCATAAATGAAACCGGAGGAATGGCAAACTTTACCATCCGGTTTTTTAAACAGGCTTTTAAGCCCAGATATGAGTGGCGTGAACTATTGAAACAATGTTTTATCAATGGCTATAAATCGTTGCCACTGGTGGCAGTTACTGCGTTTATTATGGGTCTGGTAACTACAGTTCAGTCACGACCTACTTTAGAGAAGTTTGGTGCGGTATCCTGGTTGCCTGCGATGGTTGCTATATCTGTAATAAGAGAAATAGGTCCGGTGATTACTGCTCTGATCTGTGCAGGAAGAATTGGCTCTAGTATTGGAGCAGAATTGAGTTCTATGAAAGTAACTGAACAGATAGATGCAATGGAAGTTTCAGGTACTAATCCGTTCAAATACCTGGTAGTAACACGTATAGTATCTACCACTATAATGGTACCCATATTGGTTGTTTTATCAGATGCTATTGCCATGTATGCTTCATTTGTAGGCATCAATATTAAAGATCATGTAAGTTTGAGCCTTTTCAGTAATAAAGTATTTGATACACTGGAGTTTGCAGATTTTATTCCCTCTATCGTAAAATGCTTCTTTTTTGGTTTTGCTATAGGCTTAGTGGGTTGTTATAAAGGCTATCATTCAAATAAGGGGACAGAAGGAGTTGGCCTTGCAGCCAATTCATCAGTGGTGGTTGCATCCTTACTTATATTTATTCTTGATCTGGTAGCAGTATTGGTCACAGATATGCTGGGCTTAAATTAACAATATGGAACAGGAAGGTAAAAAATCCAATGTGGGCAGTGCAGGTACTTCTGAAAAGCAAGTGGTAATTGACATCAATCATCTCTATAAATCCTTTGGTAACAATCATGTATTAGATGATTTTCATCTCAAACTTCACAAAGGAGAAAATGTAGTAGTATTAGGTAAATCGGGCTCTGGTAAATCTGTTTTGATAAAATGTATCGTAGGTTTATTAACACCTGATGCCGGAGAAATTATGGTAAATGGGCAGAATATACTTGCACTGGAAGATATGGATCTGGATATGCTCAGAGTGAAGATTGGTTTTTTGTTTCAGAATAACGCTTTGTATGATTCTATGACTATAAGAGAGAATCTTGAGTTTCCACTCAGAAGACACTGGTTTAATCAAAGCAAAAAAGAAGTCAGTGCCCTGGTAGAAGAAGCTTTGGAAAATGTAGGATTATTGAATACCATAGATATGATGCCGGCTGATCTTTCAGGTGGTATGCGTAAAAGGATAGGGCTTGCCAGGACTTTAATCTTAAAGCCGGAAATTGTGTTATACGATGAGCCCACTACCGGACTTGATCCTATAACCGGGAGGGAAATAGTAAAGCTAATGTTGGAACTTCAGGAAAAATATCAGATATCTTCCATCATTATTTCGCATGATATGGCGGTAGCAAAAATGACAGCCAATAATATTATAGTTTTGTATGAAGGTAAGAATTATGCTGAAGGAAGTTTTGAAGAACTTCAGCATCTTAAAAACAAAAATGTCGAACAATTTTTTGAATCTGTGATATGAGTAAGGAAACTAACAATTATTTTAAACTCGGGTTATTTGTCTTAATTGGAGCATCAATACTGATTATTACATTATACCTCATAGGTAGTAAACGCAATGTTTTCTCATCAACCATCAAAGTAAGTGCCGTATTTTTCAATGTGAATGGGCTCATACCCGGCAATAATGTACGCTATGCAGGTATAGATGTCGGCACTGTAGATAAAATAATCTTTCAGAGCGATACCGGTATTATTGTCAATATGATCATTGAAAACAAACTTAAGAATTATATAAAAAAGAATACCATAGCCACTATTGGTACCGATGGATTAATGGGTAATAAACTGGTTAATCTCATTTATGTCGATGAACCTGCGCCGGATATAGAAGATGGTGACAAGTTTAAAACAGTAAGACCAGTGGATACTGAGGATATGGTTCGCACCCTCAATCAGACCAATCTAAACCTATTGCATATAACCACAGATCTGATTGGCATAAGTGGTAAACTCAACCAGAAGAATAACTTGTTTGATCTACTCGGCGATAAATCAATAGCCGATAACATACGGGTTACTTTTTCTGAATTCAGGGCCACTGCCGAAAAAGCTAATACTATCGCGAACAATGCAAACGCTATGGTAATGGATTTAAAGAATGGGAAAGGATTGGTGGGCTCGCTATTAAAAGATACCTCTTCAATGATGAGGATTAAATCAACCATGAAAAATTTAGAAGGCGTTTCTGATAGCCTTAAAAGAATGGCTCATAAGCTGAACACTTTTGCTAATACCCTCAACGATAAACAAGGAATGGTGTATAAGATGATGAAAGATTCTGTTATGGCAAACGACCTGAAACAAACCCTTTCCAACGTCAATAAAAGCACATTAACCTTGAATGAGGACCTCAAAGCATTACAAAGTAATTGGTTCTTCAGGGGCTATTTTAAGAAGAAGGACAAGGAAGCCAGGAAATCTACAACTATTAAAAACTAAAGCATGTTCTCTTGAAGACAAGAAAAGGAGCTCAATCAATTTATTAATCAACATTAGTGTAGATTTTCGTTTTGCATGTAATTAATAAGTTGTTAGTTTCGAACAAGGAGCAACTACCAACTACCAAAGAATGTCAGACCTATTTAATATAAAAGGATTAACAGATCTGCAGGTAGCAGAGGCTAGGAAGAAGTTTGGCCTCAATGTTCTTGATCAAAAACGAGAAAATACTTTATTGCATTCAATTAGTGAAATTCTAAAGGAGCCTATGGTTCTTTTGCTACTGGTTACTGCAATAATCTATTTAATAAGTGGTAAGACCGAAGATAGTGTGTTTATGGTCATCGCTATTTTCTTTGTAACGACTATCTCTTTAAGGCAGGAATCAAAGAGTCGCAATGCGTTAAAAGCTTTAAAATCACTTACCCAGGCAAAGTGTAAAGTCATCAGGAATGCTAAATTGATAGAAATAGAAACCAGTGATCTGGTAGTGGGTGATGCAGTTATGATAGAGGAAGGAAACTCAATACCTACCGACGGATTCATTATACATTCCAATGACTTTTCAGTTAATGAATCCATCCTGACCGGTGAGTCAATGCCTGTATACAAAAGCGAGTCAGCTGATAATAAGGAAGTTTATATGGGCACTTTGGTTTCCAGTGGCTTGGCAATCTATACTGTTACTGCCATTGGCAATGAGACCAAACTAGGAAAGATAGGCAAGAGCCTTGAGTCTATAAAAGAAGGAAAGACCCCGCTACAAATACAGATTTACAACTTCGTTAAAACCATGGCTATCGTCGGCATTCTGGTTTTCTTAATAGTATGGAGTATTAATTACTACCAGACCAAGGAGATTATCAACAGCTTATTAAAAGCAATGACCCTGGCGATGAGTATACTACCTGAGGAAATTCCGGTAGCATTCAGCACCTTTATGGCATTAGGTGCATGGCGATTAATGAAACAGGGCATCATAGTAAAGCAGACCAAAACAGTGGAGACTTTGGGAAGTGCTACGGTCATCTGCACCGATAAAACAGGTACCATTACCCAAAACAAAATGAGCCTCACCAAGCTGTTTGTTTTGTCTAGTGATAAAATAACTGAAGTTGATAAGGAACTAGGTGAAGAAGAAAAAGAACTCATACGCCTGGCTATGTGGGCAAGCGAACCCATACCTTTTGACCCAATGGAGCTGGCACTTCATGATGCTTATAAACTGAATTACAAAACTGATGAAAGACCAGACTACAAAATGATACATGAATATCCATTGGGAGGCAGACCCCCTATGATGACCCATGTATTTGAAAATAAAGCTGGCAATAGGATCATAGCAGCCAAAGGGGGCCCCGAAGCATTAATGAATGTTTCCACCCTCAAAACAAAAGAAAAGAACAGTATTACTGAAGCGTTAAATAAACTGGCAAATGAAGGGTACCGGGTTTTGGCTGTCGGAATTGTCCTAGATAATAAAAAGCCCTACCCGAAAGTCCAGCAGGACTACAGCTTTGATTTTAAGGGATTGGTTGCCTTTTATGATCCTCCCAAAGAAAACATCACCGCAGTATTTAATGCTTTTGAACAGGCAGGCATAAAAATAAAGATTATAACAGGTGATAATTCGGCCACTACTACCACCATATTAAAAGAAGTTGATTTCAACGGAAACTATAATGCACTGGATGGAGAGGCCCTGGTAAAAATGACCGATGCAGAATTAAAGAAAACAGTAAAAACCACAGATATTTTTACCAGGATGTTTCCCGAAGCCAAGTTAAAAGTTATCAATGCTTTAAAGTCCTGCGGAGAAATAGTAGCCATGACTGGCGATGGCGTGAATGATGGTCCTGCACTAAAAGCAGCACACATAGGCATTGCCATGGGTAAAAAGGGGTCTGAAATTGCCAAACAAGCTTCATCATTAATATTAGTAGAGGATGATCTGGCAAAAATGATAGACGCCATAGCTATGGGTCGGAAGATTTATGCTAACCTTAAAAAGGCGATCCAGTATATTATATCCATCCACATACCTATTATACTCACCGTATTCATACCGTTGGCTTTGGGTTGGTTATACCCGAATATATTCACACCTGTACATATTATCTTCCTGGAGCTTATCATGGGGCCCACCTGTTCCATCATCTATGAAAATGAACCCATGGAACAAAATACGATGATCCACAAACCCCGGAAATTTACCGCCACTTTTTTCAACATCAGAGAGCTTACTACCAGCATTATTCAAGGCATAATAATCACACTGGGTACACTGGCCATTTATCAATATGCCGTGCAGCATAGTTTCGATGAAAACACAGTAAGGACCATGGTATTCATGGTATTGATATCGGCCAATATTTTTCTTACCATGGTTAACAGATCATTTTACTACAGCATATTTACCACTTTCCGCTATAAAAATAAACTGGTAGTTATGATCATCTGGCTTACCATCTTCTTGACCATATTGATATTATATATTCCCTATCTGAGACATCTATTCCAGTTTAGTAAATTAAATACATTCCAGTTAGGATTAGCCATAGCAGAAGGCTTTATTTCTGTGATCTGGTTTGAGCTGGTAAAGCTGATCCGGAGATTGAGAACCATGTGATACCTGAGCTTTTCTTTAAGTCTAATCAATTTCGGATCAATATTTTAATTATTTGATCCATACTTCAATAGAACTTTAATAAGCATTAGAAACCCCGGTAACATCCCGCAAAAATCGTTTCATTATTAAAAGTGGGCTAAATTAAACTAAACTCTATAGGCGATTAACAGGCGGGTATATGGCGGGTAAGGGGCGGGTAATAGGCGGGTAAGAATTTCTTACCCGCCTATTACCCGCCCTATACCCGCCTCTTACCCGCCACATATTCGCCTATTCCTATACTATAGATTAAATTCATACGTTTATTAGATAGTTTGTACTAAAAACACCCATATATATGAGCATAAAACCTACATAACCAACAATTATTAAAGCCATATGGCCAGACTGCTTAATTTTTTAAAATTTCAGGGATCTATCGAGAACCTCACATTTATTACTACTAATAATGGAACTTTTGTAAGAAGAAAAACCTCACTGGACAAAGAAGAATTAATGACTTCCCCCAAGTTTGAAGCTTCTAGAAAGACTATGGAGGAGTTTAAGAATTTTACCCAATCTACAAAACTATTAAAGCAAGGAATTAAAACAGCAATTGATAAAATCAGGGATAGCGGTGCTCACAATCGTTTAATGAGTATTATGAATGCCATAAAGGAAACTGATGATATCCATCCAAGAAAATGGAAAACAGTAGCTACCGGCATCCTACAGGAGGAATCAAAAGATCTGTTAAGAAACTTTGAATTTAATGCCTTTGCACCTTTACATACCATCCTCTTAAAAGAATACATCCTAAATGCTGAGGAAGGTATTTTCCAGATAAATGCATTAATACCTCAAAAAGGATTCAAGACAACAAAAGACGCCACCAAAGCAGGTTTAAGACTATACTGGTCGAAAGTAGATTTTGAATCTTTTGAAAACCATACCGTAAGTTCAGAAGAAGTGCTGGTTCCCTTTAATAAAGTGTCAGTTGATGTAAACATTTCAGTTGCTACACCTCCTGCAGGAACAGGCACCAATGTATTTACATTAGAACTGGTCTTTTATCAGGAGGTAAATGGGAAGCTGTATTTGGTTAATAATCGGGAGTTTAAGAGTTTGAAGATTATTGGGGTCGTGTAGGGAGTTTATATATAATTACAATTGTCATATTTAAGCTACAACAAATACAACTTTCTTCAATTAATTCATACATTTATAGATCCAATTTATTTTAGTTATAAATATATTCGTAAATGTTTTATCCCTAAATCTGTATGAAAACGAAACTTAGTTTATTATTTGTATCAATTGTCACAGTTATAAGTCTTTATGGTCAGGCACTTGACCAAAGCTTTGGTAATGGAGGAATAGTGAGTTCAAATTACCCAATGATTTTTTCTCCTACCTCTATTGCTATCCAGAGTGATGGAAAAGTAATTGTCACAACAAACATATCTAATAGTAAAGGCTATAATGCCATCAGGTTTAATAAGGACGGATTACCAGATTTAAGTTTTGGAACAAATGGCATAAGTTCTGTCGATTTTGTGAGTTTAGGTATCACCCATGGTAATACTTCTAATAAAATACTTATTCAGTCAGATGATAAGATTGTTATAAGCGGTATTGCCGGATTAAACGATTTGAATAATCCTAGCAGTGAATTTGGTATTATCCGCTTAGAAAAGGATGGACAATTAGATACTACTTTCGGGAACAAGGGTAAAGTAGTTACAGACATTTTGGATAATAAAGATGATTATGCCATAGATGCTACTTTATTATCCAGTGGCAGTATCATTATTTCAGGTTGTTATAAATATGAGTTTTCGAATGACTCACCCAATTTTGCTATGGTCAAATATAGTCCTGAGGGTATAGTAGATTCTTCATTCGGTATAAATGGAAGAGTCATAACAGCATTAACAGAAGCACAGGGAATTTCCAATTCAGTATTTGAGCAAGAAGATGGTAAAATAATAATGGCAGGGGCATTATCCGAAAAAACAATGGGGATTCCTTATTTTGGAGTAGCCAGGTATAATCAGAATGGGGTACCCGATTCTACTTTTGGAGAGAATAGCATTTACCAATCTTTTGATTTACAAACTCAGGTAATTTCATTAAATACAAGAACTATGTTGCAACCCGGAGGTAAAATTGTTACAGCCGGAGATATAGCCAGAATAGGACTTGATAGTTTAATTCATCTCGGTACAGTTAGGATAGGTTCTAATGGTAAACTTGATAAATCATATGGAAGCTATGGTTCATGTATCGTAAATGCTCAAATAGCAGATACTTTATATAATGAATTGTATTTAGCTCCACCCGCAATTATGCAGGCAGATGGGAAAACCATAATTGCCTATTCACGAAATAACATTGTGAGTCTTTATAGAATAACTGAGGACGGGTTTATTGATAATAGTTTTGGTACCAATGGTAAATTCCAAATTGACTTTGAGTTTCCCATCGATGATTATGATCTGGGGCATATGGTTTATTCTCCTGGTGATAATAAAATTCTATTTATAGTGTCACTAATACAGAATGGCTATTTTGAAGGTATAGCCAGAATAGATCTTAACAAACAAACCTCAAGCTTTGACCAGGCAGATGATTTTGCTAACATTAGTATTTATCCAAACCCTGTAAGCGAAATCTTACAAATAGATATACAACTAGAAAAGTCAGAAAACCTCAGTTATAAAATCTCAGGTATTGATGGTAAATGCTTACTTAATGGCAATCTTGGGATATTAAATAAAGGCCATCAAATAATACCTGTTACAGTTAATAAACTTGCAAATGGATTCTACTATTTAGACATTTATTCAAGTGATAAACACCAGGTATTGAAATTTATTAAAGATTGATTAGGCAATATTATAAACTATGAAAAAATTACTAATATCCATTTTAGTATTACCCCCTCTTTTTGTCATCCGCCAAACAACATCTGCTAAAGGAATAATGGCAGGTCCCAATTATACCTATCAGAACTATGATACTCTGGATCTCCAAATCAATATTTACTTACCAAACTATTCCTAATTTTAAATAGGTAATTCTATAATAAATTCTGTACCAGTATCAAGATCACTTTTTACTTGTATGCTACCATTTAATACTTCTAACTGAGTCTTAACCATAAACAATCCTAAACCCTTTCCTTCTACATCAAGGTGAAAACGCTTGTAGAGACCAAATAATTTCGTTTCGTATTGTCTAAGATCGATACCTCTTCCATTATCCTTAAAGGAAATCCTTAATTTTTTATGATGGATGTAAGTTTTAATTTGAATAATTGGTTCAATATCTGGTCGTCTAAATTTTATGCTATTTAAAATTAGATTGTAAAATATACTGTATATATAGCTTTTAAGGATTACAACATTATCTATTATGGAAAAATCAGTCAGGATTTTTGCATTTTGTTTATTTATAAGGTTTTGTATACTTAACTTAATCTCATTCACTAGTTCCTGAAAATAGATAGTTTTTTTATTTTCAGTAATTTCTGTCCTAGTCTGTAATATCAAATTCAAGTCTCTTACTATTTCATCCAAATGCTCTACTGCTTTAAATAAGAACTCTTGTGTTTTAAGTCGATCGGAATCAGAAAGATCTGTCTCTAAAACTTGTGAAATACCTAAAATATTTGCTACAGGAGCGCGCAAGTTGTGTGAGACAATATATGCAAACTGTTCAAAACTTTTATTTCGCTGAATTATGTCAGCTATCATTTTTTCCCGTTCATATTCAGCTTTTTTTCTATCAGTAATGTCCCGGGAATGGCAGGCAGTACCTATAACTTCATCTCCAGTCTTAATAGGATAAAAAGAAATTTCAGACCATGATTCAACTGGTTTTTCTATATATTCCAATTCAGTAAATGCTTCTCCTGAAAAGGCCCTGTTATAAAATATTTTAAAACGGTGAAATTGCTCAGGTGATAGTACAACTGAAAAGACATCATCACCTTTTACAAGATCTTTACCTGACACTAGTTTTATGATTTCAAAAAAAGGTTTATTGAAAGTAATTAACTTGAATTCTCTATCTACACTCCATAGTAAATCTTTTGTATTATTGATAAGGGCGTTAAGATTATTTTGGTCAAATTCTTTTTGTTTGTCCGCAATTTTCTTTTCCGAAATATCTCTGAAGTTTGATACTAAGGCATTTATAGCAGGCTCATGAAACATATTGGTTAGACTACCTTCACACCAAATCCAGTGACCTTTTTTATGTAACAAACGATATTGAAAATAAAATGATTTTCCCGGAGTTTTTAATATATCCTCTCTGTTTTTTATTAAGTCAGGAAGGTCGTCAGGATGAAAGAATTTGAAAACCGGTTGATGTAAAAATTCTTCAGGAGAATACTCAAATACTTTGCTAACGGAAGGACTAGCATAAATAAATTCTCCATTACCGTTGGTAAGCGTTTTCATATCTGTACTATTTTCAATCAACGCCCGAAACCGCTTTTCGTTTTTTAATAAAAGTTCAGCAACTTCATTATGTCTTTTTGTTTTTTCAAATATCTCTATTGCGAAGGAAATATCATCTGTTGCTTCTTCAAGAAGCGCTATTTCTTCTTTATCAAAAAAATCTTTTCGTCCCGCATGAAGACCGAAAACCCCCACTACTTTTCCTAATTTGAATATAGGTAAAGAGATACTTGAGAAAATGCCTTGTTGAATGAATTCATCTTTCCAATGACTTAAAAGAGGATCATTTTGCATATCATTATTTAAAGCATATTTTCCTGTCTTTATAACTTTTACAGTGGGTACATCCTTGAAAACAGGATCTTTATAATCAAATCCAGATTGTTTAAGAATTCTATTAGCTCCGTTTTCCCCTGTTAAGCTGACAATGTTGAGCTTGTTATTTTCATCAATCATTCCAATATATGCGATCTTAAATAGACCAACTTCTGAAGCAATAGTACATGCATTATCTAATAGTTCCTTTTCATTACTTATATGGACAATGCTTTTATTAATACTACTATTAAAATTATAAAGCCGGTTAACTTTCACAAGTTTGTCTTTTGCCTTCTTTTGCTCCGTTCTGTCGACTGATAGGATAAAAAGACCTTCTGGAATAGGTTGAATGCTTAAATCAAAATAAGCTAATGTACCATCAGGGAAAATAAAATCTGTTTCTATTTGTTCTGGTACACGATCAATCATGCACCTTTGCAAGGTTGCAAATAAATCAGTTTGTTCTATTCCAGGATATTTTTCCATTAGGGAATATCCAACTAATTCTTCTCTTGTATATTTACTATAACTTACAAGTGCATCATTTACATAAATATATCTCCAACTGAAGTCATGCATTTGAATACCTTCAAGCATATTATCAAGCGTATAACGATATTTCTTTTCACTTGATAGTAGTTTTTCACTACGCTCATTTACCTGAAGTTCAAGACTTTCATTTATCAGTGTTAGTTTGTCTTCATGGGTTTTTCTTTCTGTTAGGTCACGGGTAATTTTTATAAATCCTGTCAGTTTATTATCATCATCATAGAGACTATTTATAAGAATACTGCCCCAAAAACATGAACCATCTTTCCTGACCCGCCATCCTTCATCAATGGCTTTTCCATTTAATATTGCTTTCTTGATTAATTTTTCGGGTAATTTACTGTCCTGGTCCTGTTTTGTATAAAAGATCCTGAAGTTTTTTCCAACTATTTCCTCTGATAAATATCCTTTTAATTTTTCTGCCCCTTTATTCCAATCCATTATTACCCCACTCTTATCTAAAAGCAATATGGCATAATCTTCAATTTCTAATATTATTCTTTGATAATTATCAATGTTTTCCATATGTTGAAGTGATAGGTATTCTAAAAACTAATCTAACACTAAAGGCAATTCAAATAATTTGGATATAAAAAGACCCTAATAAGGGATAATGAAAATATAATGAAGAAATCAAATTCCTATATCTTTAAGCTTTTGACTGAATGAAAAGTTAAATGAGAAAAAAATCGAGCGACAAAAGGATTTGTATGCTTCAAGAATTTATTGGAATACAATGCACAGTGTCAGACAACAGCTCATTTTTAATAAGAATCAAATCTGCCAAGAAGCTTTTGTAAGTATGACAGGTACTAAAACTATGCCACAGTGAGTTTTGAATAATTTGATCTAATAACCCAAAGTAGATATTTATATCGTTTTTTGTTGGTAATTGGACGAAATCGATATCCGATGTCAGTTATCCGTTATTCGTAACCATTAACCATTCAATGTCGTTTAGTTAAGGAAATTTAGCCCCATTAGGGTGACATTATTATAGTAAAATATGGCTAGTGTCAATTAGCCCCCATAGGGGTGGCATTATTGTATTCGGCTTAACTAAACGACATTGATTAACCATTAACCATTAACCATTAACCATTAAATTAATCGCCTTTTCTATTCTCTTTTGCTTCGTTTCATTGGTCTTTGCTTCATTAATAGGAATCACCAGGAATTTCTTTTTACTATTAGATAATGCCTCAAATTTCATTTTAGCAATAGGATTTGCATCCAGGGCTTTTTGAAGCTCAGCGGGTATTTCCACAGTTCTTACTTCAGTATCCATGGCAATGTTAATTTCTACTTTGTCTCCACCTTCTACATTGGCAGCCTTCCTAATTTCTGCACTAACCCCTACCATATACTTTCCGCCCATCACAGCAATGGCGTTTCGGTAAGTATATCCATTAATTGTCATTACCACAAGTGGTTTTTTCCCACCATTAAGTTGCTCTACTATTTCAGGCGGAACTTCTATCCCTGTTGCTGTTTTACCACTTTGCAAAATAGTAGTATGGAAAGTAAAAGAAGGTTTATTATCTGGATTTAATACCATGAGATTTGATTTTAGTTGCCGGTTGCCAGTTGTCAGCAAATTTATTTTACTAATCATTAACCACTAATCATTAACCATTAACCTCTTATGATACAATACATAAGAAGCTATAAAAAATCCAAAAGGCAAAAGCATAAATAATACAGAAGCCTGGAAACCTTCAACGGCAATACCTGAATAGGTAGCTCCAATTAAATCAAATGCTAAACCAGCATAGGCCCATTCTTTAATTCTTGGATATCCGGGCACCAAAATAGCAATGACTCCTAAAACTTTCAATACACCAATAAAAGGAATAAAATAATTTGGATAACCCAGGTGATTCATAAAAGTAACAGCGTCTGGTGCCATCATGATGTCGGGGATAGAGGAAAATAACATAAATGCAGAAAATATTCCTGTAATGATCCAATAAAAGGTATTTGTCTTTTTCATTGTCTTTGTTTTTATTTAAGTGTTATAAATAGAGTTAATATTAAATCAACTTCAAATATAGTAAAAGAAGTTTTGGACTCTTTTATTTAGCTTTCTTCATAATGTAAGAGCCACTGATTTCCATATTGGTCGACCAGGTCCCCAAAAAGAGCACCCCAGAAACTCAATTCCAATTCATGCGTTGCCTGACCATTTTTAGAAAGCTTTTTATAAAAGCTCCGGATTTCTTCTTCACTGCTGCAGTTGAGCATCAGGGAAACAGAATTTCCAATAATTAAGCCATTATCTCCGACCATATCAGAAGCCATTATGATTAAATCTCCTTTGGTTAATGTGGAGTGTAAAATACAATCTTTCATTATCTGTGGCATTTTTTCAGAGATGGGTGATTCTCCAATAGCCTGGAAGAAGAGCTCACCTCCCAGGCATTCCTGGTAGAAATTCATTGCTTCACGGCAATTGCCATTGAATGTTAAGTAGGTATTTATAGTTGTCATATAGTATTTAGTTTATCTAAAATGTTTACTAATTGGTGTGAATGTCTTTTTGTATGGATAAGTCCAAAATTGATCCATTCACTCCTGCTCAAATAGCCGAATGTTGGAAAAGCAAAATCTAAGCAAATAAGACTCAGGTCTTCTGACTTTATGACATTAATAAAATCAGATTCAATAGTTTTTATTGAAGTCAATATAGGCTCCAATAAGTTATTTGTCGATGTGGGCACTATTGATTTCGGAGAATCCATCTTAATACTGTAATTATTAAAAAGGACATTCATATCACTAAGTTTTTCAACTCTGTCCGGCGCTGGTTTCTCAGTTTTTCCTAGGCAGAGTTTTGGTATTCCGGCATTAGCTTTAATAATATGCTCTGCAACTTGCCCGGCTGTCCAGCTTCCTTCAAAGGGAATGATATCTAATTGTTCCTCTTTAAATTTTGACAAAATCTGTAGCATATCTTTAAAGATATCCTTTGCCTCTTGTTGCAGTGCTGTATTCATTTTAATCGTGATTAATGTTTAGTGATTAATGATTAGTTCAGCATTTACTTTTTGAAAATGAATGCTGAACTAAATGTGAATTATGCATGAGGTGGGGCTGCATTCGGATCCATCCAAATTACTTCCCAGATGTGTCCATCCAGATCCTGGTAACCGTGACTATACATAAAACCATGATCCTGAGGAACGTTGGGTGATGTGCCACCTGCAGAAAGCGCTTTATTTACTAAGTCATCCACTGCGTCTTTGCTTTCGGCAGATAAACATATCAAGACTTCTGTGCTTTTTGTAGCGTCTATAATTTCCTTTTTAGTAAAAGTCTGAAAGAATGGTTTTACCAGAAGCATTACGAAAATATCTTCTGATATAATCATACAAGTTGCATTCTCATCTGTAAATTGAGGATTGAAAGTATATCCTAATTTGGTAAAGAATGCTACTGATTTATTCAAATCATTAACTGGAAGATTTACAAAGATTTTAGTTGTCATAATATTTGATTTAATACCCGCTATTAGGGGTTGTTTAATAATATTGTTAAATGATAATACAAAGTTACAGACATTGATAAAAATACTTCGGGTGTAAAAACGACTTACTAAGGGGTTGAACACGTCAAACTTATTTTCTATTTTTGCATAATGATGCATGTATCCATATTAGTACCCGAAACAGCAATCATTGAAGCTGTTGCCGACCCTCGTTATTTATTTAAAGTAGTCAATAATTACCTGGAATCGAAAGGCAAGCTACCGTTTTTTAATGTTCAGCTCGTAGGCTTAACCAAAGATGTAAAGTTAGAAAACAGTGCATTCTCTGTACATACGGATGCTGTAATTCAGGACGTAAAGAGGACTGATCTCATATTTATTCCTGCCTTGAGTGGGGATATAGAAAAAGCATTAGAATTAAATAAGAATTATCTTCCATGGATCCTGGAACAATACAAGAAAGGAGCAGAAATAGCATCTTTATGCATAGGAGCTTTTTTATTGGCTTCGACAGGTTTGTTAAAAGGTAAAAAGTGTTCTACCCATTGGGATTTTGCCAATCAGTTTAGGGCGATGTTTCCGGATGTGGAATTAGTAGATGGCAGTATTATTACTGAATCACAAGGTGTGTATTCAAGTGGTGGTGCCAATTCTTACTGGAACCTATTATTATACCTGGTTGAGAAATACACTTCCAGAGATGCAGCCATATTTGCAGCTAAGATATTTGCCATAGATATTGATCGGGAAAGTCAGTCTACTTTTATGATGTTTAAAGGACAGAAAGAGCATCCTGATGAGGAGATCAAAATGGCCCAGGAATATATAGAAGACAATTATCAGGAGAAGATTTCTGTTGACCAACTGGCCGAGATGTCCGCTATAGGAAGAAGAAGTTTTGAGCGTCGTTTTAAGAAAGCAACCAATAATACAGTTATAGAATATATACAAAGGATCAAGATCGAAGCTGCTAAAAGAAGCTTTGAATCAAGCAGGAAGAATGTAAATGAGGTAATGTATGATGTCGGTTATACTGATACCAAATCATTCAGGGATGTTTTTAAAAAAATAACAGGTTTGACTCCTATTGAGTATAGGAATAAATATAATGTGCAGGTGGTGCCGGTGTAGTTATATTCATTTATTCTGTTAACAATAGAAATTTTATCTGTTGAAAATGGAGACTGATTTACATAGATTATTATTATTTTAAAGTTTATTCAAAGTCTTACTTGTATTCTTAATAAATTTACTTTTAGACTCCAATTTTTAAAAACTATGAACAGGATTACTTTAATAATTTGCGCATTTCTATTTATATCATTATCTCAATCTTTTTCACAAGGCTGCAGTGATGCAGGGTTTTGCAGCCTGGGCATATTAAAAAACCCATCTGTAAATAACATTGAAGATAAGCTTAACACTGCTTCTATAGGCATGATATATGGAGCGGGATTTGAGAAAACCACCATTTTTAGTCAATTTGTTGAATATCAGAGAAAATTAAGTTCAATATTTACAATTGACGCAAAACTGACCTCAGTAATTGCTAGTGGATTTTTAGGAAGTAATACGGGTTTGGGTGATATTTATTTAACTGCTTCTTATAAAGTAGGAATGGCCAGAATTTTGGGAGGATTTAAAATACCATTAAATGATGCTAATGGAAAAAACAAAGAGAATATGGCTTTACCTATGGAATATCAATCCAGTCTGGGTACTTTCGATTTGATTGCTGGTGTGGCTATCAGTCCCGGAAAGCATTGGGAACTTTCATTGGCTACTCAAATAAATTTATCAGCGAATAATAAGAACAGCTTTTTCCCAGGTTTGTATAGTGACGAAAGAGCCAATGAATTTGCCAATACTAACAAGTTTGAAAGGAAACCGGATTTATTATTTAGGTTAGGTTATAGATATAAAATCAAGGAGAAATGGAACATCAAACCTGATCTGGTAGCACTTTATCATCTTGGGGAGGATACATATACAAGCCCGGATGGTTTACCTGTACCTATTAAAAATTCAGACGGACTCACCATAAACGCAGTTATTATGTCCAATTATGCCGTCAGTGATAATTCAGGTTTAGAAATATTATTAGCAGCTCCTTTTCTGGTAAGAGAAGTGAGACCAGACGGCCTTACCAGATCACTGGTTTTTAGTCTGCAATACAAGCTTAGTTTTTAATCAATTAATGGGATAATTAGGCATTTTTTATAAAACGTATTCAGTTGAAACTAAATGAAACATTTATTTATTAAGCTATTTAAGTCTTTGGGGTATACATTCAACCCCATTGTTAAAGATATAAGACAACATTACCCTGATATAAAAGATAAAGAGTTTTGGGATATCCATCAATTGATAAGGCCATACACTATGACTTCTGTGGAGCGGATGTATGCTCTATACAATTCAGTTAATCATGTTTTAGTAAATAATATCAAAGGAGATTTTGTTGAATGTGGTGTTTGGAGAGGAGGAAGTTCTATGCTAATAGCAAATATGCTGGCAAATAGAAATTCATTAGATAGAAAGATTTATCTGTATGACACCTTTGAAGGAATGTCAGAACCCAGCCAGGAGGACCTTGATTTTAGTGGTAGAAATGCTGCGGCTATGATGAAAGAAACGGAGGATATTAAAGAAACTTCCGTTTGGTGTCTGGCCGATTTATCTGATGTTACCAACAATATGAAACTGACAGGATTTTCTATGAATAATATCGTTTTTGTAAAAGGAAAAGTAGAAGATACAATTCCTCAAACTATGCCGGATGGAGATATAGCACTACTTCGTCTGGACACTGACTGGTATGAATCTACTAAACATGAATTGATCTATTTATATCCTAAACTGATTAATAATGGTATCCTGATTATAGATGATTACGGGCATTGGGAAGGATGTAAAAAGGCGGTAGATGAATATTTTACGGAAAATGCTAAAAGCATTCTTTTAAGCAGAATTGATTATACCGGGAGAGTTGGTGTTAAAATATAAAATAATTAGACACACAAAATATGAAAGCAAATAAATTCTTAATCGCAATTTTCAGTTTAGTATTAATAAGTTTGTTTACTTCTTTTAAGCTTAGCTCAGATTATGCAGATGACTTCCTTGAGTTTTGGAAAGATGTAAAAGAGAACTATGCTTATTTTGATAAGAAACAAACAGATTGGGAAAAAGTAAAAACTGTCTATCTCGCCAAAGCAGAATTAGTGAAGTCCAGGGATGAATTGGTAACAGTATTCGAAAATGCAATAGAAGAGCTATATGACAATCATTTTTCTCTAAATACCAATCTCAAAACTTCTCCAAGGCTAGTACCTACTGGTCTGGATATCTGGGCTGAATGGATTAATAATAGAGCAATCATCACCGAAGTAAGAAGAGGTTTTTCATCAGAGAAAGCAGGATTTAAAGCCGGAATGGAAATCATATCTATCAACGGAGTAGCTATTGAAGATGCAGTTAATAAACGAGTTGGTAAATGTCTGGTAAAAATAGATACTGAAGCAAAGAACTATGCTTTAAAACAATTATTGGCTGGCACTTACATTGTCAACAAACAGATTGTAGTAAAGCAAAATGATAAAACAAGTACAATTAATCTTGATGATATAAATGGAAACTTAACCGACCATCATACTACTTCTTCATTACTGGACTTCAAAAAGCTGGATGGGAACATTGGTTATATAAAGATCAATAACTCATTGGGCGAAACTGATCTGGTACAGCATTTTGACAGTGCTTTATTAGGTCTTAAAGACACTAAGGCACTTATTATTGATTTAAGAGAAACACCCAGTGGTGGTAATGCAATTGTAGCAAGAGGAATGTTAAGCAGGTTTATCAGCTCTGAAATGCCCTTCCAAAAACATGTTTTACCAAATGAAGAAAAAGAATATAAGGTTAAAAGAAGCTGGATTGAATTGGTTACACCAAGAGGACCTTTTCAATATACCATGCCCGTTATTATTTTAGTAAATCATTGGACGGGAAGTATGGGTGAAGGAATCACGATTGGATTTGATGCCATTGGGAAAGCGAAAATTGTAGGGACCAGGATGGCTGGTCTCAAAGGAGCAATTAGTGGATTTAAAACCTCTAAAATAAAAATCCCATATAGCTTCCCTACAGAGCAAATATATCATATTAATGGACAGCCAAGAGAGGATTTCCGACCGGCATTTTATATAGATTTGACTAATCCTAAATATAAAGATATAGCTGATCCGGTATTGACTACTGCAGTTAATATTGCCGATGGAAAATGATGGTGATAACAAGTAATGACAAGATTTAGGTAACTGGACTATTTTTAAGAGATAAATCAGTCACTTTAGTCTATTATTAATAAATAAATTCATTTATTTCTTTTCCTTTGACCATACAATCAAAATAAAACAGCTATGTTCAAAAATCTACCGAATCCATTTAAAGCTTTATTCTTACTTGTGCTGATTTTACTCATAGGAGTAAGCTGTACATCAAAAAAATCTAATCAGATGCAAGATAACAATGCTAATACTGATAATGTCTTGCTTAAACCATGGACGGGCCCCTACAATGGTCTGCCACCTCTAGACAAAATCAAAGCGAGTGATTTCAAACCTGCTTTACTCACTGGTATGACAGCTGATAGTATTGAAATCAGTAAAATAAGTGCTAATCCAGAACCCGCTAATTTCAAAAATACAATTGAAGCTATGGAGTTAACTGGTGATCTTTTGACCCATGTTGTGAATCTCTATAATGTATGGAGTTCCAATATGAGTACGCCTGATTTTCAAAAAGTAGATACTGAAATGCAACCCAAGATTGCTGCATTTTATGATAAAATATACCAGGATGAAGCATTATTCAAACGTATTGAAACAGTTTATAACAGTGCTGAGAAAAAGACACTCAACCCTGAGCAGCAACGACTGGTATGGAAATACTATACCGACTTTGTTTATTACGGTGCGAAAATGAATGCTGAAAACAAAAAGAAAGTAGCTGAAATAAATCAAAAATTAGCATCACTTAATACTAAATTTAACCAAAACCTACTCGCAGATGAAAGTGGTTTTATGGAACTTAGTGAAGCGGATGTAAAAGGATTGCCAGATGCAGTGAAAGAATCATCAGCCCAAATGGCAAAAGGAAAAAATAAAACTGGATGGCTTGTTGCCAATACCCGTTCTTCAATTGAGCCGTTTTTAACTTATTGTACTAATAGGGCATTAAGAGAAAAGGCATGGCGAATGTTCATTAACCGAGGTGATAATGGAGATGCACATGATAACAATGCCATCATAACTCAGATATTACAGCTGCGAGCTGAAAGAGCTAAACTTTTAGGATTTGCTACACATGCACATTGGAAATTGAGCAATAAGATGGCCAAGGATCCCGAAAAAGCATTAGATCTTTTACAGGCAGTTTGGAAACCTGCAGTGAACAGAGTACATGAGGAGGTAGCAGATATGCAAAAACTGGCTGACAAAGAAAAAGCAGGAATTAAAATTGAGGCCTGGGATTATCGATATTATGCTGAAAAGGTAAGAAAGGAAAAATATGACTTGGATGAGAATGAAGTGAAGCCTTATATGCAATTAGAGAAATTACGTGAAGGGATGTTCTGGATGGCAGGGGAGCTCTTTAATTTTGAATTTACCCAGGTGAAGGATGTTCCGGTAAACCATCCTGATGTGAGGGTCTGGAAAGTAAGTGATAAAACTACGGGCAAACAAGTAGGATTATGGTATTTTGATCCTTATGCAAGGGAAGGAAAAAGATCTGGAGCCTGGATGACTGCTTATCTAGAGCAAAGTAAATTAAAAGGAGATGTAACTACTATAGTTTCTAATAATTCAAATTTTATTAAAGGAAAAGAAGGAGAGCCTGTTTTAATTTCATTTGAAGATGCCAGCACTTTATTTCATGAATTCGGACATGCTTTGCATGGACTTTCTTCCAATGTAACCTACGTAAAGCTAAGTGGTACCAATGTTGCAACAGATTATGTTGAGTTTCCTTCCCAAATTTTAGAACATTGGCTTACAACACCTGAGATACTTAATAAATTTGCAGTTCATTATAAAACAGGCAAGCCCATTCCTCAGGATTTAGTAAAGCGAATCGAGAATGCAGCCAAATTTAACCAGGGATTTAAAACTGTAGAGTATTTATCAAGTGCACTAATAGATATGAAGCTTCATCTTGCAGGTAATCAGAAAATAGATCCGGATGCTTTTGAAAAGAAAGAATTGACAGCATTAGGAATGCCTAAAGAAATGGTAATGCGACATCGTACACCACAATTTGGACATATATTCGCTGACGATCAATATTCAGCGGGTTATTACAGCTATTTATGGGCAGAAGTGCTAAGCGCTGATGCATATGAGGCATTCCTGGAAGCGGGTGGTCCTTATGATAAGGCTGTCGCAAAACGCCTTAGAGAACATGTATTTTCTGTAGGCGGTACAGTGGATGAAGCAGAAGCTTATAAAGCATTTAGAGGAAAAGATCCAAGTATAGCAGCATTAATGAAAGATAGAGGATTTCCTTATAAGGGGAAATAGTAGAGTATTGAATGTTTTAGCTTTGGAACTTTATTTGAGCTGTTTTAGTTATAATTCAAATCTTAAAAACCTGGATTTTAAATACTAAGTTTAATGGAAAAGTTTAATAATAAAGCACACTGGGATAAAATATATCATACCAAGGAATTAAAAGATGTTAGCTGGTACCAGGCAGTTCCAGAAACTTCTTTAGGTTTTTTAAAACAATTTAAAGTTTCTAAGAATGCCAAAATTATAGATGTGGGAGGCGGTGATAGTCTTTTGGTGGATTATCTGATTAAAAAGGGATACAAGGATATAACAGTTCTTGATATTTCATCCACAGCTCTTGAAAAAGCAAAGCAAAGATTAGGTAAAAGTGCTACAAAAGTAAAATGGATAGTTTCGGACATTACTTGCTTTGAGCCAACTGAAAAATATGATTTTTGGCATGACAGGGCAACATTCCATTTTCTTACAAATGAAAAAGAAATTAATAAATATTTACAGGTACTATCGAATGGAATTTCATCTCAGGGAGTTTTGGTATTAAGTACATTCTCAGAATCCGGACCAGAAAAATGCAGTGGAATTAAAGTAAAGCAATATTCAGAATTGAGCTTGATCAACAAGTTTAAGAAAGTATTTGAAAAAGTGAAGTGTATAACTGTCGATCATAAAACCCCTTTTAATACGATCCAGAATTTTATATTTTGTAGTTTCCGTAAAAAACTAGAATTGATATAATTTTGGATCATTGCTTGATTTGTTTTTTTCAATATTGTTAAAGACATAATAATGAAGCTAAATATTTACGGTTTAATTTACCTGCTGCTTATAGCATATAATGTTCAAGGGCAAAATTACCAATATGACTCTTTAATCATTATTGCTAAAAAATCTTACAATGCAGGAAATTTTAAAATGTCTTCCATACAATATCATGATGCCTTTAAGGTATTTGGTGGTAAAGCATACCCACAAGATAGATATGCTTCTGCTAAAGCTTGGTCTTTGGCAGAAAATAAAGACACTGCCTTTTTTGATCTCTTTAGACTGGCAGTAAAAACAACTTATCTGGAATACCAAGTCCTTATTAAAGAAAAAGCTTTTCTGTCATTGCATTCAGATGGTCGCTGGACAAAATTATTACAAGTTATCAATCCAAGGAATGAAGTCTACAATGATAGTTTAGCAAGTATACTTTCAATAATAAGGGAAAACGATCAAAAGTATCGGCACCAGTTGGATGGATTTAGAAATCCATATGGGCAGGAACCATCTGATACTTTTAAAGCGATTCTTAAAAAAATTGTATTTTATGATTCCTTAGATCTGGTGGTGGTTTCTTCTATAATTGATAAATATGGATGGCTAAGTCAGAATGAAGTTGGTAGTGAAGGGAATTCTGCACTATGGCTGGTAATTCAACATGCAGAATTAGAAGTCCAGTTAAAGTATTTTCCTATAATGAAGGAGGCGGTTCAAAATGGAAAAGCAAAGCAAAGCGAATTGGCTTATCTGGAAGACCGTATTCTTATGAGGCAAGGTAAAAAACAACTCTATGGAACCCAATATAAACTGAACTCGACTAGCCATCAAATGGAACTATGGGATATTGAGGATCCAATTAATCTAAATAATCGAAGACATTCTGTGGGCTTAGGGGACTTTTAACATTCTCAATGCAGCATTTTTATTGTTTGAAGTGTTATATTAGTAAAAATGCATTGCAGATTATGAAATCTATCATAATATTAATATCCATAATTATCCTTTCAGCTTGTACTAAAGACAATGCAAAATTAATACAGATACCAAATGGAGATTTTGAAAGCTGGACCAATTTATTGCCAAATAATTGGGTTACCAATAGTTGTCCATATTGTCTACCTGCATTTGAAACCTATATAATTCAGCAAGATACCCCCGCATATGAGGGAAAGTATGCTGCAAAGTTTATTTATAATAATGTCTATGCAGCCACTGCAGAAAATAAGTTTGCACTTTCTGAACATCCTGATTATTTAACGGCCAATGTTAAGTGCAATCATTTTGGAAATGATACAGTTTCAGTAAAAATAAAATTGCTTAAGAATTCTATTGCAGTTGATAGTGGCCAATGGTTGGGTACTTCAACTATGATTAATTATATTCAAATCAAAATTCCAATATCACAAACCACAACCCAAGTTGATAGTGCCGTTATTAATATTAAGGGTGGAAACAAAATTGGGCTTCCTGCAAATAATACAGAGTTATGGATTGATAATCTGGAGTTAAAATAAAAATTTTAACTCCAGATATAATTCATTACCCAGTAATCTGAGCCATTACGTTCTGCATATCCAATATGCCCCAATGTTCAGTAAATTTTCCATCTTTAAGTTTTAAAATATCAATTACATCCATCACAACAGATTTGTTTGAGGCAGGTACACCGAAAAAATCACCTGTATGTGTTGCGTAAAATGATTTTCTGGTGGTTACTTTATCACCTTCTGCGACCTGGTCATGAATGACTACTTTTAAATCAGGAAATGCTGGTTTAAGCATATGGTCAAAAAAGTAAATAACACCTTCAGGACCTTGTGGTGTTCCCGGAGGAGCAGTTTGGTTGATGAAATCACTAGCAAAAAGCTCATGAACGGTATTTACATTTCCACCTTCGATGTACTCTTTGTTTAAACGGGTTACGAGTGCTTTATTTTGTTCTGCAGTCATTTTGTTAAGCTTTTAAATGAATAATTTTTTAACAAAGATAAAGGCCTACTTATTGATAGATATTGTTTAGAAACGATTCAGTATGGTATTAATCCGACTTGTTGCGGAACTGCATTGGAGTCTTATCTGCCAGCTTTTTAAAGAACTTATTAAAGTGAGAGGGATCAGAGAATTCTAATTTATAAGCTATTTCAGCAATACTTAATTCTGAATAAAGCAAATAAGCCATTGCCTCTCTTACAATCATTTCATCAATTAAATCGTGTGCCGTTTTATCTGAATTAGATTTTATAACCCGGTTGAGGTGATCGGGTGATATTAGTAACATTTTTGCATAGTCCGATACTTTTCTATAAGTTAAAAAGTGTTCGCTTACCAGTTTTAAATACCTGGTGAACAAGGAAAGACCAGTTTCATTGTTATCACTTTTTTCTAATATTTGCCCTGCATAGTTTCTGTTAGCTGTAATAAAGATCAATTGAATATACAATCTGATAGACTGACCCAAAAAGCTCTTTTTAGTTTTTATTTCTTCATCGATTTTTATGAATAAGTTCTCAATTTCTTCACCTTCTTCTTCAGTTAACAGGAAACATTGAACCCCGGAGTAGCTAAAAAATGGCAATTGATTTCTATAGTTATTTAATAACAATGTCTCTGATATAAAGCTTTCAGAAAACAGCATATAATAGTTAAAGAAATCTTCAGAGGGGTTTTGAAATGAAAATATTTGCCCGGGGAAGCCAAAAATGATTGTATTTCTAATAGCATGAAAAGATTCCAGTCCAATTGTAAAATTAGCTGAACCTGAACGTGTTAATCCAATTCTATAATATTCAGTTTTTACTGGCCCAATATTTTTAATTGTATTTTGGGTTGAATAAAGCCCATAACCTCCTTCAATTAATTCACTGGTATTATTCATACCAAAATCACTTAATTCATTTCCTTCTTTGTGCAGTTTATGAAGTTTAGAGTCAAGTGTGAATTTCTTTATATCAGCGTTGAGGCTTTTGTACATAGTATAATATTGCTTAGCAATAATACAAAAAATGAAACTAAAATTTATTAATCTTTTAAGAGTCCTATATCGATTGACAATTCATTATAGGGCAATGTAATTATTTCAAGGGAATGTTGTCAAATATTTATATTTGTAAAATAAATAATTATAGTATACATTTGAATCTAAAAAAAATGAAATACTACTTGAAAAATATACCTATTTTATTTTTATTCCTTTTTAGTTTTCAATCTTCTTTTGGACAAGGAATGAAAGACCGCCTTTTTATTGCACTTGGATGGACCGCTTTTTTAGAATATGCTGAATTACCCTCGAGTAATTCACTTAGATCAGTTAATAATGTGAATAATGGAGGCGTTTTAGAGGCTAATTACAGTTCTCTTACAAATAGCTATTTAACTTTATTTACTTATGCTGCGAAATTTAGATATAACCTAATTGACTTAAATGAAAATGCTTCTTTGAGTTTTCATATTCAACCTGCATTGGGTTTAGGATTTATTGGCAATGATTTAGCTGATGGGGGTTGGGGGTCATTATCTATTCCATTTATGTTAGGATATAATATTGGGAATGTTTCAACCTATAATGCTAATAAAAATAAAGGTTTTGGTATAGCAGTGGGTGTAGAATATTTCAGTGGTGCATTACTAAAATCTAGTAAAACCCTGGAAGAAATTACATATACTGATATCCAGGGTAATCAACAAATTGTAAGTCAGGACAATACTGGCAACTTATCTACTTTATTTGCTCCGGCATTTGAAATATCTTATCGATATTGGACTAAAGCTAATAAGGCTCATGAATTTTCTTTATTGGTTTCACTAGGAAGTAAAGGAAGCCTTAAAACAGATAGTAAATATGGATCAATAGTGCAGGATGGTTCAGCCAGTAGCCCTTTTCACATACGTTTACTTTGGTCAAAATATCTGAATTATTAATTGCTTACAATTCGGATTAAACTGTATGCTACATTAAATTTTAAGACTTCATTTTCAATAAATTCTTAAATTAATTGCCCATGAAATTTATTCTTTTATTTGGATTTTTAGTGTCCTGTAATTTTTACCTAGCAGCACAATTTAAATCAAAAGAAGAATTGGATCTAGGTTCAAGGTTAAAAACATTATATCCAGCTTATGAAGCGTGTGCTACTACTAGTAAAACCCGGTATAAATTTGATATTGATAAAAAGGATTCTGTTACTGCTATAAAACTAGTTGAAGAAGAATTCGTTGGGTTAAAAGACAAATCTTCAATAACTATTGTAGAGGGGTACAATCATTTTAGTAAAATTGATTTGATTCGAACTTTTACTAAATTCGGAAAAACATATTCACCAGATCACGCAAAACGTATAATTGATAGTCCATATTATCAAAGTGCAATTTTTGATGATGATAATCGATTTCAATCTTTTTCTTTAGACTTTTTTACATTTGGCGAGAAAGCAAAATATGAAATATCTACTACATTTAATGATGTAAAGTATATTAATACGGCCTTTTTTAACACTTATTATCCGGTTGAGGAAAATACAATCATATTTGAAATTCCTGATTGGCTTCAATTGGATTTAAAGGAGTATAACTTTAATGGTTTTGATATTGTAAAAAAGCAAGAACATGATGATATAACAAAAATCACAACTATAACTTATAGTCTTTCACATTGTATAGCAACAAAAAAAGAAAAGAATGCCCCTAACCCAAGGTATTCATGGCCACATATTGTTATTGTACCCCAAAAGTTTACCACTAAAAAAGGTGAATCTAAATTGATATTTAGTTCTACTGATGATTTATATAATTGGTATGCCTTTCTGGTTGGAAAAACTAAAAACGATAAGGCTATTTTAAGTGATCAAGTTAAAAAACTTACTGAAGGGAAAACAACAGATATTGAAAAGATAAAATCTATTTATTATTGGGTTCAAGACAATATCAGGTATATTGCTTTTGAATCTGGTATGGCAGGTTTCATTCCAGAAAGTTGTGATAAAGTGTATACTTCTAAGTATGGAGATTGTAAAGGAATGGCCAATTTACTCACGAATATGTTGCAGGTTGCAGGCTATGATGCGAGACTCACCTGGATTGGTACAAAAGATATTCCTTACGACTATTCACTTCCATCACTTGTTGTGGATAACCATATGATTTGTACTCTGTTTTTTAAAGACAGTACCTACTTTCTTGATGGTACCGAAAATTTTATTGCTTTGGGTGATTATGCCAATCGTATACAAGGAAGACCTGCATTAATTCAGGATGGTAAGAAATACCTTATTAAAAACGTACCGGATTTACCTAAAGAAAGAAACAAAAAAGAAACCATAAGCAATATTGAATTAACTGGCGAATTATTAATTGGTAAAGCTTCTACCATTTTCAATGGTGAATCTCAAACTAGTATTTTAAATGCATATGCCTCAGTAGAATCGGATAAAAAAGAAGAGTTATTGAATTACATAATAGGAGGGAGAAGTAAAAATTATTCAATTTCCAATTTAAAAACGAGCCCAATTAGTGACCGAGAAAATCCTTTACATTTTGATTATGATTTTAGCATGTCAAATCAGGTAATCACTGCCGGTGGAGAAACCTATGTAAGTATTGACTTTTCACATGACTTTGAGGATTTGATGCCCGAAGATCAACGGCAAAATGATTTTATGCTGGAAGAAAAAATATATCGGGTTTACACTACAGAATTTGAAATTCCAAAAGGTTTTAGTATAAAGTATATTCCAGAACCCTTAAACATCAATAAAGCTGATTACAAAATAGAGGTCAATTATAAGCTAAAAGGGAATAAAATCATATTGAATAAATGCCTCTCAATCGATAACGGAATTATTAAAAAATCTGAATTCAATGATTGGAAGAAAGATTTGAAACAGCTAAAAAGAAGTAATTCGGAGCAATTAATACTTATTCCGGAAAACATTAATGCCAAAAACTAAAATTAAAATGAAAAGAATACTCTTTTATATATTATTACTTTTTGGAACTAGCTTTAATTCATTGTTTGCACAAGGTCGTAATGCACAAATGAGAGCTAATAAAAGCAATTCAGAATTATCGAATAAGATATTTGGTGATAGCGATCCTGATTTTAAAGTAAAAGAAATACCCGATAAGTGGAAAGGTGAATCGGCAGTAATTATCGCACAAAAGTTTGATTATGTATATACTGTTGATGGGAAACGAACATTAAATTATAAGGAATCAACCAGGCGAAGGATTAAGTTACTAGATAAAGCAGCAGTTGAGAATTTTTCAACTTTTTATTATTATGGCACTAAAAATATTTCAATTAGTAAAATGACTGACGCATTTGGTATTCAAATTGTAAAACCAGATGGCAAAACAAGAAATATTGAAAAAAAAGATGCTATAACGGTTGACCTCGGAGAGGTTTCCTCTATATATCGTACAAGATTTTATGGTGTTGAGCTTCAATATTACAAATTGGCAATAGCGGATCTTGAACCTGGGGATATTTTAGATTATTATCTAGTAACTAATAGTGAAGCTTATAATTTTACTGGTGAAGCCCAACCACTGCCTTTAGTAATGGCTACTATGGATGGCGATTATTCTATACTTAAACAAAAGATTAATTTTATATTGGATCGTGGTTTTTATATCAATTTTAAATCGACAAATGGGGCACCAGAATTAAAGAAAAATGCACCAATTGATCACAGTACCTACTCATTTTCGTTAGAAGATCAGGATAGAAACAAAGTAAATGAAACCCGTTGGTTATACGAATTTCGTGAATTACCAACCATGAGATTTCAATTGTGCTATTCGCAAATTGGAAAAGACAGCAGATATTTTCTTCAAAAAGTTAATGAACCAACAACTAGTGTAAGCAAGGAGGAAGTAGCCAAAAAGATTAATTATTGGTATACAGAACGGCAATATGCATGTAGCTATTATGTTGACGCAATCAAAGCTAAGATGCGCAAAGACCATGGTACTCCAAGTAACAAGGAAGATATAATTAAATGGTCCTATTATTATTTTCGCAACATAGCATTTTCAAAAAACACTGAAAAATCCTTTTCTGCAAATGAATTGGGTTATATGCCTTCCCAAGTATTTGCAAGCGTTATGTTTGAACTTTTAAAGAATTATAATATCAAATCAGAAATTTGTGTAGCTCCTTTGAGAAGCGTTTCTAAAATTGAAGATGTTGTAATTTCAGATGAACTTGCCTGGTTTCTTAAGGTCGATAATGATTTTATTTTTCCCTTTAAAGTAAATAGTAATTATAAAGATAATAATCAGGATTATGAGGACCAAGATGCTTATGTTATAAGTATTGAAAAAAGGGAACAGTTTCAAAAAGCAGAAAAAATTAAACTTAAAGTAAGTTCTTCAGCGGACAATTATTCAAAGTATGAATACAAAGCATCCATAGAGGATGAAATGGAAAATATAAAAATTAACAAAAATACAGCTGTAAAAGGGGAAAGTAAATCATTATTTAACTCTACTGTATTGGAAAATTATGATTGGGAAAAAACTGACTATCTTTCATATATAGGTAAGAAAGAAGATGATAAACCTGATTCAAAAAATAAAACCAGGTTGGCAGAGGTTCAACGACAAAAATCAGCAAAAACTGAAGATGACTATAAAGCTAAACTCAAGCAAATGAAAGAGGAACTCAAAACTGATTTTGCTAATGTGGTTTCATATGATGAGTTTGAGTTAATTAATGATGGAAGACTTCCTGATGCACAGGAATTGGTATTTACAGAAAAATATATATTAGGAGATTTAGTTAAAAAAGTTGGACCTAATTATCTGGTCGATATTGGAAAACTTACAGGAGGTCACGTAGCTATCAGTAGCAAAGAAATAAAACGGGAATATGATATCTGGTTAAACTATGCCAGTAGCTCAGATTTTATTATAAATTTATCTATTCCTAGTGGATACACTGTAGAAGGATTGGAAAAACTCAATGTTAACATAGATAATAGTACCGGTGCATTTAGTGTAATCACTAAAATAGAAGGACAAAATATTATGATGAGCATTAAAAAAGTCTATAAAAGCAATTTTGTGGTAAAAGAGGATTGGTCTAAAATGCTAGAGTTTTTAGATGCAGCTTATAATTTTACCCAAAAGAAAATTATACTTAAAAAAGCATAGTCTAGTTGCTTGTTGCCAGTAGTCATTAGTTTTATGTAATCAAAGGAGTTGCTTTTCTACAGAATCGCATATAAATTATTTATGCATTTTATATAACTCCGTAAAATAGCAGAATAGAAACCATTCATCAATTCAAAAAAACTATTTAACATAATTCCAGATTATGCGATAGGATTTCTATTACGAACTGAAATACCTTCAAATACTGACGCTTCCTCCCATTTTTATCCTCAACATAGGAAAAATTATGCTTGCGGTAAAAATAGTCCGTGAGCACCAGTATTTTTTGCTATTTCAGCTCTCATGACGAAATCCTATCTCATAATTTGGTATAATATAGATCCCATTCAGATCCCACTGCGGTCTAACCGCTGTCTAACTGCTGTGCTTTCGTTTTCAGTTGGTCGTTGGTCGTTGGTCGAGATCCATTCCGTTATCAGGAATGACTTTGCAACTCCAGATAACAATTAATTTGTTATATTTATCAATACAACTTCCAAAATAGGCACCCCAAAACATATCCATAAGTTCCATGGTAACTTTACCGCCTTCAGAAAGTGCATCGTACAATCTTTTAGTTTCTTCTTTAGAGTCCGGCTCCAGATTTATATGCACATTATTTCCCATCTCAACTTTGAGTCCCATACTTTCAGGGGCATCAGTAGCCATAATAACATGTCCTCCTAAAATTGGTAATTCAACATGAATAATCAGTTTTTTATCCGCTTCAGATAGTGAAGGTGCACCTGGAGGAGTAGGAAAATCTCCAAATCTTTGAATTCCTTTACCCTGAAACTCGGTACCAAAAATATTTTTGTAAAAATTAAATGCCTCCTCAGTATTACCCGGAAAATTTAAATAAGTGCTAACTCTTGACATATGGATACTTTTTAATTGTTAATGAATTTTAATCTGTATTAAGCTTGGCTTGAGATTTTAAAGTCCAGTATTCAAACCAGCTTTTACATCCTTTTTACAAGTATTGATTTATCTTCTACAGAAACTCATGATTATAAAGAAGGCTTAATCCAGTTTGTTCACCCTGGTCTTCAAATAATCTTATTAGATATGGTTTAATGGCTAGTTAACTTCAAAAATAAAATCCAATTGAAGTGTTGCCCCAAAAGGTAATTGATTTACACCAGTGGCAGTTCTGGCATGACGGCCATTTTCTCCCCATAATTCAATTATTAATTCAGATGCTCCATCCAGCACTTTTGGATGTTCGATAAATGTGGAAGAGGTGCGGATAAAACCCTGCAACTTTACTACTCCAACTATAGAATCTAAATTAATTGAATTTTCTTGTATAATAGACAGGATTAATAATACTGTATCTCTGGCTGCTTGTTTTGCCTGAATTAGAGTGACATCTGTGCCTACTTCTCCAATTAAATCACTAACCCGGCCTGATACAAATATTAAATTACCGACTTTTTTACAGCCAATGTAATTTCCGACAGGTGGTTTGGCCGGGTTTAATTTTAAGCTGAGCTTCTTTAATTTCTCTTCTATTTTACTCATTTATCTCTCCCAAATGACTTTGGTCAGTTTTGCATTTTTAAAGAAGTCTTCTCCGTTTATTATAGTATTACCTGCTATGCCTTTTAATTGTCCTATTTTATCACAATTAGAATTAATTACATCATATGCCTGATCACTTCCTCCATTTTCTCCCGGATCAATATAAAATACATTCTGATTTTGAAAAGAATATTCAGTGATGCTTGCTTTTCCAGCATAATTTAACAAAACTATTTCTTCAATTTTTTCATATAAACAATCTGGGTTTGCGGCACATTCTTCTTTTTTACAATTTAGATGGAATAAAGAAAATAACACAACAAGAATGGGAACTGATAATTTTTTTAGCGTTTTCATAGTTTGTATTAAATATTGGTTCCAATATAAGGATTTCTTGTCTAGATTAATGCCATTTATTTCTCTTCCAAACTAGTTTGATAAGCTTAGCATTTTTATAGAAGTCTTCTCCATTTATAAACTTATTTCCAACAAAACCTCCTAATAAGCCAAGTACTTCGCAGTTTCTATTTATGACAGCATAGGTAATATCAGGGGCATATCCGGTAAATATATAATAGACTATCTGGTCCTGAAACCAATATTCGGAAATATAAGAACCCGGGAGATTTATCCTTTCTATTTCTTTAATTTGCTCTGAAATACAATCTGGGTAACAGTATTCTTTTTTGCAGTTTAAATTTATTACACAGCAGAATAAAAAAAAGAAAGTAGGAATACTTGATTTTACTAAAGACTTCATCTGATTTAAAGTATATGTAAGTTTATCTTTTCCAAACAACCCTAACTAGCTTTGCATTTTTAAAAAAGTCTTCTCCATTTATTACTTCATTACCCCATAGTCCTAAGAGATGTCCAATTACTTCACAGTTTGTATTTATTACATCATAATCTTGATCATCATACATTGGTCCTGGATCAATATAATAAACGATTTTATTTTGAAACCAATACTCTTTAATACTTGCTTCGCCAGGGACATTGTTATTTTTAATTTGTGAAATTTGAGTTGCAATACAATCAGGGGTGCAATATTCCTTTTTACAGCTTAGCGTAATTATACTGAGAAGGGTAATAAATAGGATAGGTATAAATGATTTTAAAGCAGGTTTCATTTTGGTTTATATTTAGAGTCTGGAAAATAAAAATGACAATATCATTTTTTAGGGTTTTGAATACATAAATTAATTCCAATTTTTGAGATTTTGTCATCAAGAACTACTACATAATTTCCTGGTTTCAGACCACTATACAGATTTAGGAACTCACGATTTTTACCTTCTCTTCTTTCTTCATTTTGAACAAAGCATTGAATTAATTCTCCAGATAAATCACACAAACTGATATTGAGCATTTTATTCTTAGTTAAGGTATATTCTAAAGTTGCTCCTGTAATAGTGGGGTTGGGGTATACAGTCAGAATTTTTATTTCAAAGTTTGGTTCTTTTGTACTAACACCTTCTAACCCGGACAAATATCTTGAAACTGCAAATCTTCCCAATAGGGAATTATCAATTGAAAGGCCCGCCACCACAATTTTATTATCCTTTTGAATTGCCATATCAAAAGCCAGGTCATCATTGCCAAAATCAGTTACCAATTTACCACTAGTTCCAAATTCTGTATCCAAGGAGCCATCAGTATTATACCTTGCAATTGCAAAATCATGTTTTGGGGTGACGCCTAAAAATCCAGATAAGAGTATTTTTTGATCTTGCTGAATTACTAAAGAATGAGCAGTATTACTGGTCAATAAAAAATCTGTAACAACTATCCCATTGTTACCAAATGTTTTATCCAATTTACCATCCTCATTATATCTTACTAAACCAAAATCTCTTCCTTCGACATTAGTTACTCCATCAACTAAAAGAATTTTTTTATCGGCTTGTAATGCAATCCTATATGGAGACTCATCCTGTTCTAAAAAATCAGTTTCGACTATTCCATCTATTCCAAAACTACTATCTACTATTCCCACAGGATTAAACCTAACCATTAAAATATGAGTATAGTTAAGCGTACCTGTTAGACCACCTGTTATTATTTTACCATCTGGTTGAACAACTCCAAAACTTGAACTATATGTTTCAGGAACAGTAACAGTAGCAATTCCATTATTCCCAAATAAACTATCTAAACTTCCATTTGCCTTGTATTTAAAAACTGCACAAGTATTATAGTATTTTGTGTTAATAGCTCCTGTTAAAATTATTTTATCATCGTCTAGAACGAAAACGTTTTGAGAAGTTTCACCATTATTATCAGCTTCATTTATAGCAATTCCCTTTGTTCCAAACGTATCATCAAGAGATCCATCATCATTAAGCCTTACTAGGCCAATTTTACGTTCAAAATTTTGTTTATAAATTCTACCTGTTAAGAGAATCTTTCCATCGGTTTGTACAGCAATACCAAAACACTCATCAGATTTACCGAAAAAATCAATTAGCAATTTACCTGTTTTGTTAAAACTACTATCGAGTTTTCCATCGGGATAATACCGTATTACAGCATAATCAGACTGATTAGAGGATGGAGTTGCTGTTCCGGCAACCAATATTTTTCCATCTTGTTGAATTACAACTGCATGTGTAAAAATATCTTGATTTTCAAATTGTGTAATTACTTTACCTGTATTGTTAAAACTCAGGTCTAATTGACCAGATTGTGGTAGTACAATGTTAAGATTAGTTAAAAGGAAAAGGCCTATGATTAAATATTTCATAAATATGAGTTATGTATTTGCTGTTTCTTTGATCAAGATACAGATTGTATTTCATATTGTGAAATATTCTTTAATTATTTTGTATTGTCGAATTTGGCTTAAAAGAAAGGATGCAAAGAGAAAGCCACATCTTAGCAGTAAATTATATCAGATTTTGAAATAAAGAGAATTAAAGGATTTGATTATCAATTGACTGTGGCAACTATGCAAGCAATAAAAAAAGAAATTTTGAAAATATATGGAAATAAGACTTCTTCTTTGTAGCCATATTTATTTAGATTTTGACTATTCAGTAAACACACTAATTTAGTGTTTAAATAGGATTTTAATTAATTTACAGCACTTAATAATTTATTAATACAATAGTTATATTTTGAAGTGTCAACTTCAATTGTCCGTCAATATCTGGTGAATGATTTTCATTAAGTTAGAAAGCCTAATATCAGAAACGTTTTTATCAATTCTGGAAATGTATGATTTATTTTTATCACCATTTTTGAGCAAATTCAATAAGGGTATTCCCAAGTTTAGACCTGGAATCCAAATTATTTTTGTTTATGAACCAAAGCTACAAGTCCAAGCACTGGCCCAATTGCCAACAACATATAAATATACTGAGCATTTATGATGCCTGAAAGAACATTTATAAATTGGATACTCAAAATAGTAATAGAAAATCCAATACAATTTACAATAGTAAGGGAAGTGCCTCTTAATTCTTCTTTAGCATTCTGAGCGACCAAGGTTGAAAAGAGTGGAGAATCAGCTATTACAACCAGGCCCCAAAAGAATAAGAAGATAATTAATAAAATAGCTGAATGGGAAAACAAAAAGAGTGGTGAAAGGATACAACACAGACAGGATAAAAATAAGGATAGTGTAGCTATTTTTTTTACACCGTAATATTGGGATAGGATTCCACTAAAAACACAGGCTACTCCTCCGGATGAAATAATCAGGAAGGATAGTAGAGAGACATTAAGATGAATATCAGGGAAGTGATTATTGTAGCTAATTAATATGATCGGAACAAAGGCCCAAAATGTATACAACTCCCCCATGTGGCCAAAATAACCTAAAGAAGCAGATCTGAAATTTTGATTCTTGAAGCTAGTAAGGAAGGATGTCAAGTTAATAACATTTCCAGGTCTTCTATATGGACCATCAGGAACTAAAACTAATATAATTAGTCCACCGAAAACAGAAAGTATGGAGATAGAATAAATGACATATTTCCAGGAAAAGTCTATAGCAATACTTTTTAATAAATGTGGCAATGCGGTTCCGACTACTAAAGCCCCAACCAAAAACCCTAATGATTTTCCGAGTCCTTTTTGGTAATAGTCAGAAGCTATCTTCATACCAACAGGGTAAATGCCTGCAAGGAAGAAACCGGTAAAGAAGCGGAAAGCTAACAATTCAATTGTGTTAATTCCCGGGATACAAATTCCAAGATTAAACACGGCAGCTATAATAGAACAGGAAAAGAAAACTAAACGCGGAGAATTTCGGTCAGCAATGCTTAATACAGCAAATACCAGAGTTCCGCTTATAAAGCCAAATTGGACTGTGCTCGTAAGATTTGCTAAAAAGCCAGCATCAAGACCAAAGTTCTTAATAATTTCAGGCATAACGGCATTACCTGCGAACCAAAGGGAGGTGCACAAAAATTGGGATATTACTATGGCCGGTAGAATTGACTTCATTGGATGGCTTGAGTCACTCTAGGTTTAGTCATTTTGCTAAACCCCTTTCCTCTTAATCTGTGATTTGGTCAAAGCTTTAATATTTATTAGTATTTTCCAAGGATAGATCTTAATTGTTCAGGATCTCTATGACAATCCCAGATGAAAAGTATAAGAATATGTTTATCAACGATTTCATAAAAAATTATAAAGTCTAAAATTAAAAATCCTCTTACATTATTATAATCAGTCGCAATTGATAAATAAGGAAATCTACCTATTAATTTAGAGGCATCCTGAAAGGTCTTAAATAATTTTTTACTATAGTTTGAAGATTTATTTCTTTCATCATAAAATTCCTTAAGCCTAATTAATTCCTTTTTAGCTTTTTCTGACCAAACAACAGGTTTATTCATTAAGCATTTCTTTAAATAAATCATCGGTACTATGATACCGTCCTTGTTTATAATCTTCTCTTGCTTCTTCTAAACTAGTCTTTTGTTCAGTATTCAGTTTAATATATTTTTTTGTATCCTGAATATCTTGTAACAAAATATAAACATCAAGAAGTAAATCTTCATCATGGATATTTTGAATTCCCTTTATTATTTTTTCCTTAACTGTTAACATTTTTGAAAATTTAATCCTAATTACAGATAATAAAATTAAATGAGTTAATGACAAATCTAGTGTTATTTCATTTTAGATATTGCTAATTCTATCAAAACTTCCAGCCTAAAAACTTCAAATTCTTGTTCCCATTGTTCACGTTTTGCTTTTCCTTTTTTACCATATTTTTTATTAAGGATATGGTCTAACGTTATAAAGTTATCTTTAGTTTTCATTTTGAAATCACTATATAATTTTAATGCCTTTTTCTTTAGTTATTTCCATTATTGCAACTGCTTGTTCTCTGGAAACAGTATCAAAATCTGAAAGGAATTCATCAAGAGAAACACCATCTTCAAGGTGATCAAACAATGTTTCAATTGGCACACGTGTACCTTTAAAAACAGCCTGACCTCCTAAAGTTTCTGGGTCAATAGTAATTAGGTCTTTAATATTTTTCATTTACAAATTTACTCAATTAAGGATAATTAATCAAGTTAATCAATTAAACTACTTATTCAAAAAATCTTCAATAACTCCTATAGTCATCTCTAATATTTTACCACTTGAATCCGGACTTTCAGCAACACCCATATATGCACCATGTGAACCAGGAAGAATCATCAGACTGGATTTTGGAATCAGTTTTGCCATTGCGACAGTATGTTCAAGATTAATGACATCATGATCCCCACTGATAATTAATGTGGGTGCTCTTATAGTACTGATGGTTTCATCTTTCCAGTCAATAAAATCAATCATGCGTTCTCTGTCTTTATTGAACATGCTCATTAAAAGATTGGAATCTGGCTTTATTTTCAGGAAAGCAGACTTTAAAGATTCAGGCATATCTTTAATGGTTGCATTCTTCATACCATCAAAGAATCCTTGGGGAAATCCTTCCCTTTTATAAAATGTGGAAGCGAGAATAAGCTTGTTAACTATTTCTGAGTGTTTAAAACTAATTTGCATGGCAGTGTTTCCGCCATTGCTGAATCCGAAAAGTGAAGCTTTTGCGATATTGAGATTGTGTAATAAGCCCACCACATCATCCGCATCTTGTTCAAAGCTTTCAGGGGAGTTTCTATCGTTAGTATGGCCATGTCCCTGAAGTTCTACAGCAATTATTTTATAATTTTTTGCTAATAGTGGTAAGATTTTAGAGAAGGTAGTTCCGATAGTTGAACCTCCTCCGTGAATTAATACTAAATAATCTCCTTTGTTTCCGTGTAGTTCATAATACATTTTAATACCATTCACATCTGAATAGCCGGATATAAATGCAATACTATCTTCAGTTTTTTTCATCTCGGGAATATTGGACTTAATAGGGTTTTCATTTTTGCATGAAGCAAAAAATATACTTAATATAATGAATAGATAAATTGGCTTTTTCATTTTTGCTTTATTTATTAGTGTAACGGCAAACAAAATTAATCATTATACATTTCACTAAACACTAAACACTAAACACTAAACACTAAACACTAATCACTAAACACTAAACACTATTCACCATCTCTTTCACCTTCGTGCCAATCAATTCAATAGACTGCATTAATTTTTCATGGGTCACTTCCGCTGTATCCATCTGAAATGTAACTCTGGAAATACCACCGAGTGCTTTAGAATGTCGGAGTATCTTTTCTGCTACCTCTTCTGGACTTCCGACCAATAATGCACCTTTTGGACCTGTTTGAGCCTCAAAACGAGCTCTGGTCATGGGTGGCCATCCTCTTTCTTTTCCAACTTTGGTCATTGAGGCAGCATATCCTGGGTAAAAATCATCTAATGCTTCCTGTGTGGTATTCGCTACATAACCCAGAGAGTGCATACCTACTTTCAATTCTTCGGGTATAAATCCAGCTTTTTTTCCTGCTTCTTTATAGAGATCAACCAATGGGCGAAAGTGATGGGTTTCTCCTCCAATAATGGCCACCATTAAGGGTAATCCTAATTTTCCAGCTCTAACAAAAGATTCTGGAGTACCACCTACTCCTACCCATATTGGAATTGAATCTTGCAGAGGTCTTGGATAGATAGCCTGATTATATAAAGCGGGACGGAATTTACCAGACCAGCTGACAAATTCATTATTCCGAATTTGAAGGAGTAGCTCAAGTTTTTCAGAAAACAACTCATCGTAATCTTCCAACTTATAACCAAAAAGGGGAAATGCTTCTATAAATGAACCCCTTCCCATCACCATTTCAGCCCGACCCCCAGAAATAAGATCCAGGGTAGCAAAGTTTTGAAATACGCGCACCGGGTCTGCAGCACTCAAAACTGTTACTGCACTTGTAAGACGGATATGTTTGGTTCGGGAAGCAGCCGCAGCCAGAATTAATGTAGGTGCAGAATCTAAAAAGCCTTTTCGGTGATGTTCCCCAATACCAAAAACATCTAACCCAGATTTATCTGACTGTTCAATTCTTTCCAGCAATTGAGTCAGCGCATCTGTATCATTTATTTTGTTTACACTGTTACCACTAAACATAGCGGCAAAACTATCGACTCCAATTTCCATTTTATTATTTTTAGACTTTTCATATCAAACAGATTATTTTTATAACTGTTTGTTTTTAAATGTGAAATGTGAAATGTGAAATGTGAAATGTGAAATGTGAAATGTGAAAGATGTAAGGGCGATTCACGAATCGCCCCCATTGTATGAGATAAAAGTTGAGCCTGAAGCAAGCTCAACATTAATCTCAACCCCAAGCTTTTTCGTTCTTCAACATCTCATAGTAAATGCAGTTGCATAAGCTTTTGCCAATCACCCTAAAGATGAATATTACACCTCAATCAATCATTCTACTAAACAATATAATATTTTGCATGTGTAACACTATCATCAGAATAAAACATAAGTATTGAACAAAATCACAATTATCGTTAAAAATAATTTAAAAATAAGTGATTATTGACACAACGAAACTAAGCTTTAAAACGTCTTATATATAGTGACAATTCACTGAAAAAAGTTCAGTGTCTTATTTTGAATGACTGTGAAACCAGGGATAAATGAGGCCCATATTTGATGAAAATCTGCTACTTAACTTGTAATAGTGTGTAGCGAAATCAAAAGGATCCAATTTGTTCCAAAACTAAGTTCGGCAAGAACTTATAAGCCTCAAAGTCTAATCGGGTTGCTGAAACAACTTGAATCGATTATGATACTTTAAAGAGAATGTCGAGTAATTGAATGATAAATTATATAATTAAACTTGAAAGCTTATTTTTGAATCTTTAAAATTGAAATGATTATGAAACTCCGGAAATTATTAATACTCTTAAATCTTTTTGTGGCTATAGTTAGCAAGCTATCAGCACAAGTTACTTTTCCGGAGAATGGGGTTATCGATAACAGGGATGAGCAGTATGTTTTTAAAAATGCTACCATTTATAAATCCTTCAACGAAAAGCTGGATTCTGCCACTTTAATTATTAAAAAAGGAAAAGTAGTGGCTATAGGTAAGAACTTGGTGATGCCAAAAGATGCTGTGGTATTTGATCTTCAGGGAAAATTCATTTATCCATCTTTTATTGATATGTACAGCAATTACGGAATGCCTGATATAGTAAGAAGACCGAGAAGATTTAATGAAGATGATGCATCTCAGTTGGCGACCGGCCGTAAAGGAGCTTATGGCTGGAATGAGGCCCTTAATTGCGACTTTAATGCTAATGAGAGTTTTATAGCAGATAAGAATAAAGCTAAAGAATATCTTGAGCAGGGATTTGGTATGGTTAATATCCATCGGATGGATGGAATATCACGTGGTACCTCTACTGTTGTCTTATTAGGAGATGAAAGGGAAAATGAATTGGTAGTATTGGGAAAAGCTGCTCATCATTTATCTTTTAATAAAGGTAGTTCCAATCAGAATTATCCGGGCTCACTAATGGGTTGCATTGCCCTATTAAGACAGACTTATATGGATGGAGACTGGTACACTAGAGCTGGTTCAAAAGAACAATTCAATATCTCATTGCAAGCTTGGAATGAACTTCAAAAATATCCTCAGATTTTTGAAGTTGGTGATAAGTTAAGTGCAATAAGGGCACTTAAAATAGCTAAGGAATTTAATAAGAATTACATCATTAAAGCATCAGGGACTGAATACCAGAGACTGGATGAGTTAAAAAAATATGGCAATCAATTCATAGTTCCTTTAAACTTCCCTGAAGTCTATGAAGTAGAAGATCCATTTAATGCACAAAGGATAGATCTTGCTGATATGAAACATTGGGAACTGGCACCCACTAACCCTGCCAAAATGCTTGCTTCCGGAATGCAAATTGCCCTTACTTTAGAT
>Ga0193744_1000065_pt1 | contig 42560 bp, 41 predicted proteins | sample L1a1metaG_FD_143056 | JGI IMG/M metagenome (GOLD analysis project Ga0193744, IMG submission 143056) | Soil microbial communities from a riparian zone of the East river system, Colorado, United States - L1a1 | ecosystem: Environmental > Terrestrial > Soil > Riparian zone | place: USA: East River...
CTGAGTTCACTCGTCGATCACTTCCCCTCGGACGATGAAGTAAAAGCGATCCGCGGCATCCCCTTCGCGCACGATCGCTTCTCCTACGGCAAAGGCTTGACGAGTGAACTCAGGCAACCGGTGGAGGAGATCGGCGTGGCTCATGCCTTGCACGAGCGCAGGCAACAACTTGTTAGCCACCCGCTTGCGCGCCACCCGGGCGATTTCATTGCTCACCATATCCGACTCCGCCACAACCCGGCGGAACGTTTCAGCAGACAGCTGTAACACTCTCACCGGTGATCCTGGCAGAACGCGCACCGTAGCATTGCGTGGCACCTGGCAGAGCAAACCGATCTCCCCAAAGTAATCACCTACAACCAGGATAGCCAGGTGGGCCTCGCTACCATTGGCATTCGTGCGGAACACTTCCACCCTACCTTCGAGCAAGATATAGAAGGCGTCCGGCTCCGTGCCTTGACGGATGATTTCCGTTCCCGGCTCGTAGGTGGCGTATTCCCCCGTTTGCAAAGCCTCGATCACGTCAAGTTTGTCCGCCCCTTCGAACGTGGCCAGGAAGACTTCTTCGCGAAGCGGAACCGCTAACATTTCTTTGATTGATGGTTGCTGGCGAGGTCGAACGCGCATCTTGAAATGACGGTTGGGCGCGGGCAACGGCTTGACTGTCATCTTGAGCCGATAGCCGGGAGGAGACATTTCCAGAGTCAATTCACGCAGCAAAGTAGCCACCATGGTGATCGCCATCGTTTCGACCAGACCCATGGCGGCGCAGGTCCGATGATGCATTCCAAAAGGATTGAAGGCGCCGCCCTTGCGATGCTCGTTCCTCGCTTCCAAACACCGCGACGGATCAAACCGCGCCGGCTCCTTGAAAGCTGTTTCAGCAAAGAGCATGGGCAACTGAGAAAGAACGACCATATCGCCCTTCTCGACGCGCTTGCCGTTGAACTGGAAGGTCTCCTTTGCCACATACGGCATTCCTTGTGAAACGGGATGGAAGCGGAGCGTCTCATGATACACGGCGCGAAGCAGCCGCATCTGCTGCACATCGGAGGCGCCGCGCAGGCCCCGGGCGAAGGCGGCATCGACTTCCTCGATTAGTTGGGCCTGAAGGTCTGGGTGCTGGAAGATTTCATAAAGCATGAACGCCACCAGACGGCCCATGTAACTGCTACTCCCCGCGAATCCATAAAGCGCGTAACAGACGACTTCATCGTCAGTCATGGGTCGGCCATCGGGGAATTTCACCGAGAGCAAGGTGTCGATGATATCGGGCGGCCGATCGAGAGTCTCAATTTCGCGGCGGTGACGGGCGACTAGCTCTGACGTCAGCTTCAACACTCGCCGGCGGGCCGCGCGATATGGGGGCCAGTGAAACATCCACAAAGGCAGGACGCGTCCCCCTACCTCCATATTCATGTCCGTGACCACGCGGCAATCACGGTAGTGCTCGCGCAGCGAAACGCTCCCCATGACCTGGCAGTATTGTTGGAAGGCCAGCAATTGCACTCCCTCGAACACCTCCTGCACGCTGCCGGCGGACCACTCGCGCACATTCTCCCGCACCGCTTGCACGAGCTGCGGCACATACGGATTCGCTACCTCACGCGAATAGGCCAACTGTAAGAGCCGGCGGAGTTGCAGATGCTTTTCTCCGGATAGGGCCAGAGCGAAGTCGGCGCTGCCTAGCTGTTCGCCTACCGGATCAAAAATAGGATGGCGGGTCAGGTGACGCTCGCCGCCGCCGCTCATGAACTCCTTGGCTTCGAATCCGAGGATGACGGTGAACTTCAACCATAGCATTCGAATTCTAAAAATCGGCCCATGCTTACGATAGGATGAGACCAGAAAGCCGGTGGTATCCTTCAGAAAATCACGGGTATTGCCTAACAAAGGCCACCCGCGCACGAGAGGCGAGAACGGGCAACGCGAAACAGGAGCGCCATTTGCAGCCAGCCCCGCGGAATCTTTCAAGTCTTCGGTATTCATCACCGCGAAAAACCTTCAGCTAGAATAGATTTTGGCCGGAGAGTTGGCGAGGAGATTTACCCCCTGCTAAAAACGCTCATATCGACCAGGATCGCGTGGCTTCGCTAGCCCCGTCACTTAGCATCCCTCAGCCGTGCGTCGGTTTATTACGACGCGGAATAACCAGGAGCTATGGTTTCAAACATCGACTTCCCACGCGCCGCGGTTGCGTGTGCCCGCGCGTAACACTCTCCGGCGCTCGTGAAGGATCATGTCGCCTACCACGGCATTCGGGAGCGCATTGCTGAAGTCGGTCCACTTGGCACCGGCATTTTGGCTTTGGTAAACACCATGGTCCGTTGCGGCGAAGATGCGCTCCGTGTCTTTCGGATCGATGACAATGGCGTTGACCGGAATGTCCGGCAGATTGCCCGTCCGATTGCTCCAGGTCTTGCCGCCATTAGTCGATCGGAAGACATGGCCCCCTCCGAAGGCAGAGCTACTCGCCCACATCACTTGTTGGGTAGCTCCAAGGACGACGATGTCGCTGATGAAACCCCCTCTTGGACTGGTTAGCTGGGTCACGTTAGCTTTGGCCCAGCCAGAGCTGGAGCGAGCGATCCGAGCCAGCCGCCCATTTTCTGTTCCTACGAAGATGGTCTTCGGGTTGACGATGCTTACCGCGGAAGCCTTCTCACCGGAAGTCCCGCCAAAATCAACCTCTACCCAGTTGTCGCCACTATCGTCCGAGATGAAAATCGTTACCCCCGCTTTGGCGACAATCCTTTCACTTACATCCATGGGAGGATAGAAGAGCGCGTCGTAATTGTCGGGCGCAGGCGGCGAAACGTCTTTCCACTTGAAAGCGTTCGCGCCACTGACCGGAGCCCGGTCGATAAAGATGCCGAAGTAAGAGTGATAACAAAGCTTGTTCGTGTCGTCGACCCCGCAATCTCCGCCATCACCTAACGCAATCTGGTCCCAGGTCCCGCTAACAGGATTACCCACGGTTCCATTGTCCTGCGTTCCACCGATGATCCAGTTGTCCTCGCTTTCCCGGTGAATGAGGAACTCGAACTCCGTGATGCTGAGTCCACGGTTCAGTGCGGTCCAACTCGTGCCGCCATCCGGCGAACGAAAGAGACCGCCATCGTTACAGGCGTAGAGTACGTTGGGGTCGGACGGATCGAAGGCCAGATGGTGCTGGTCGGGATGAATAGAATCACCGCTGGAGCGCGACGATATGTTGCGCCACGTCCAACCACCCGTTCCGCGGATGCCTTTGTAGAGGGTCACAGCGCCCCAATAGAGGACATTAGTGTTAACCGGAGACACCGCCATGCACCAGTCGTACCAGGACTGGTCAATGTCCGAGTCCTTGTCCATCGATGGCGTGTCTTCGGTCAAGAACGCGCCGCCGTTGGAGGCGCGGCGCCAGAGCAGCGCATTTTGGTCTAGAACAGCGCCCACATAGACGACGGCTGGATTCGAAGGAGCATGGCAAACTTCCATGCGAGTGAAGCGCGAAGCCGACGTCGACCCTGACAGCGCTACTCGGGTCCAGGTAGTCCCGCCGTTGATGGAACGAACCAAGCCCGGGACAGTAGCGGCAAAGATCTCCTGAGGATCCTTGGGATTAATCGAAATATCCCAGGTCGCGGCGGGCTGCACCGTGCGCCAGGTCGCGCCACCATCCTGGCTCTGAAGAAGCTTGTCCGTGGTACCGACCCAAACGTTAAGAGGGTCCGCTGGATCGACCGCGATGTCGTAGATTCCGATGCCTGAAAGGTCATTCGAACCAACGTGCTCCCATGTCTGTCCACCATCGGCCGAGCGGAGCAAACCGACGCCAAGCTGGCTGGCGTTGTCTCCCTCGCCGGTCCCTGCGTAAACGATGTTGGGCGAACTGGGTGCGGCACAAATTGCGCCCATGGACAGCGTCGGTTGCTGATCCGTTAGCGGTCGCCAGTTTTTTCCCTGATCCAGGGTCTCCCAGAGTCCGCCTCCGCCCGAACAAAGAACCAAATGGTTTGGGTTCGACGGCGAAATAAAAACACCCGAGCACCGGCCGGAGACAGGGGGCTTATTGTTGCCGCCCTTACCATAGGTCTGGCCGTGGGGGATGGTGCTTGGCCCCAGCGCGCGCCAAACCGGAAGCTGCACGTTCGCGGCAAACTTTGTTGGAACCAGACGGCTCTTGGCCCTTTCCGCCTGCGCGTACTCGGGGCTCGGTTTCGCGTTGGACCTTGCCGGCGCTTTTTTGGAAATCCGTGGCGTGCCGGTTGATTCCGAGGTAACAAAGCCGCGAACCAAAGTCGTGCAATCCAGATCGCGTTGCGTCTCAAAATATTTGATTCGTTGCAGCGCTTTGCCCCCGGCATAGCGCATTCGCGCACGAGACGAAGCCTTTCGCCGCGCGCTCGCCCTTTTTTCGCGGGGAGAAAGTTTGTTAGGCGAGATATCCATATGGCGGTGCTCGGGATGCGATCGCGCGCTGCTAATGAGGCGGTAGTCGCGACGGGATCGTGGTGGTTTAGACGCAAGCCTGGTCTCAGCGAGGGCTCACCTACTTTTCCTTGGGTGACTTCGGTGTTGGCTCCTTGGATCTGTCCTTGTCGGTCGAGGATTCCGGGCCTTCTGCTCCCGGAGTCGGAAGCTCATCAAGCCCGCGCGCTTTTCGGTCCTGCTGAATTCGTTGAAAAGCCCGGCCGCCGGGCGGCGTGTCCTCGGAACCCTTCTCTTTACCTGGTGGGAGTTGCATTGATTCTATCCTCCGGCCTAACTCATGGTGAACTTTTGATTCGTTGGAGAAGAGCTGTTGGTCCGAGGCCTGGACCCTAACGATCGCACAACCCATTCTGCAATAAAATCGAAGACAAGCCAGGTCGCGAGGAACGCGATACACTCGAGGGTGAAGCTGTGGAACTTGTAAAATATGTCGGCGAGAACAAGGGCCGGGATAAAGCCCAAAAGCCGCCGTCCGTAATCGGCGTGAGCGCGCAGGGCCCGCAGGAGATCGATCATGATAGACCTTTCTTTGAAATGGAGAAGCTGAACGAAGCCTTTTTATCCCAAGCGTCTTTTTGATGTCAACGCAAATGCACGAGTCAAAATGCCGGCCGGTTGTCCTCGCGGCTTGATTCCCCGGCTGCTGTCTGACAGCATGGTTTTCTCCATGAACTCTATTTCCGTTTACGCCCTTGCAGGTGGAATAGGAATCGTCGCGGGTTTGCGCTCGCTCACGGCGCCTGCCGCCGTCAGTTGGGCGGCCCATCTCGGGTGGTTGAATTTGCGCGGCTCGTTCCTCTCATTCATGGGATCGACGTTGGCCGTAGCCATATTTTCTATTCTGGCGATTGGCGAATTGATCGCCGACCAGCTCCCTAAGGTTCCGAAACGCACTGCACCTGCGCCTTTGCTCGCGCGCATTCTCATGGGCGGTCTATGCGGCGCCTGCCTTTGCGCATCGGCCCATCAGTCGTTAATCATCGGCGCTCTGCTGGGCGGGATAGGCTCGGTCATAGGAGCCTTTGGGGGATATGAAATCCGGAGGGGCCTGGTGAGCAAGCTAAACATCAAGGATACCTTCGTCGCCCTCTTCGAAGACCTGATTGCCATCGGCCTCGCCTGCTTCCTTGTTTCGCGGTGATTCTCTCGCTCCCATCTTGCCCGTAACGGTCGACGAATTCTATCCTACTACCGTAGTATTCGAACATTACTGTTATGAACGACGATAAAGACAACATCCAACTCAACGCGGTAGAAGATCATGGTGGAATCTTGACCATTCGTGGCGGCGGCGCCCGCCGGGACTGGAACGGCATCCACTATAAGCAGGGTATGTCTGCCAAAAATGTGGGCACGACCAAGCTATCGGCCAACATCGCCACGATACCTCCGGGCGGCGTTGCGTATGCCCATATCCATGTCGGCTTCGAGTTGATCCTTTACATCCTGGAAGGAAAGGTGCGCCACGAATTCGGAACCGGACTCAAACAGGTGTTGGAGAACCAAGCCGGCGATTTTATTTATATTAAGCCCGACGTACCCCACGAGGTCTTCAACATGAGTGATACAGAACCCGTCGTAGCTTTCGTCGCTCGCTCCTCTGCCGAGGAATGGGACAATATCATCCCTTACGACCGGAGCAGCCAGCGCTGAAGGTGAAGCGCTACTACTTCTTCGCCTTCTTCTTACTCGCCATCTTGGCGGCCGCAAGACGCTCGGTCTTTTTGCGACGCGCGGCGCGTTTTCTGACGTTGTCTCTGCCTTGGCTGTTACCCATAAGGCCTTACCCTCACCCTTTCCCGGCCGGTTCCAAGTGATTTCGTTAACGGCGCCCGAAAAGACAGTCGCCTTGAGCTGCGTTTATCTGACTTGGGACGTCAACCCTTTCCCTCAGTGCTTCGGTTCGTCAACGACACGCAGCACGACTTTTCCTCGCGTGTGACGGGTCGCGATCTGATCATGCGCTTTCGCCACCTCCGACAAGGGCAGGACTTGCGAGACGACCGGCTTCATTTTCTTCGCATCGATTAACCGCGTTAGCTCTTCCAGCACGTCCGCCCTTGGAGTTGCCCTCAGCGCTGCACCGCGAATCCCACGCGCATCCAGGGCCGCTTGCTCCGGCTCATCCACGATTGAGACAATGATGCCGCCCTTTTTCACCACGCCATACGATCGCTTGAGCGTCTCTTCCCCCACCATGTCCAAAACGACATCGACATCTTTGGCCACATCTTCGAATTTCGTCTTCGTGTAATCGATCGCCACGTCGGCACCGAGCTGCTTCAGGAAATCCTGATTCGCGCTCGACGCGGTCGCGATCACTTTCGCCCTTTGCGCTTTCGCGATCTGGATCGCGAAATGTCCGACGCCGCCGGAGCCGCCATGAATGAGCACCGTCTGTCCAGCGCTCAACTTCGCGGTCTCGATCAATGCCTGCCACGCGGTCGAGCCCGCCGCCGGCACCGCGGCGGCCTCTGCGTAACTCGCCGATTTTGGTTTCGGCGCAGTCTCACTTTCCTTCGCCAACACGAATTCCGCGTAACCGCCTTCGCCCGCCAAGGTAAAAAAGGCGTAAACGGAATCGCCCGTTTTGAACTTGGTGATTTTCGCCCCGATTTTCTCCACTACCCCCGCCGCATCCATTCCCGAAATCAGTGGGAACCGATCGCCGATTAATCGCGCCAGGTAACCTTGGCGAATCGCGACATCCACCGGATTGATGGACGCCGCCACCACCCGAATAAGAATCTCATCTTCTTTCGGCTCCGGCCTGGGCACATCTTCGAGCTTCAACACTTCCGGTCCGCCATAGGCATGAATGACCACTGCCTTCATCATCGGTTTCTCCAGTGGCGTTGCGGCCTGAGCAGACAGAATGGCGACGGTCGCCAGGCTACCAATCAATGATATTCGCATCCGCCAAGGCTCTCCCTTACCGCAATTCGAAGCGAACGAAAAATTCATCGCTCCCTCACCCTCTCAACCCCTCAACTTTTTTCTCCCCGCGCTTGCCAAAGCCAACCGGACACAACACCCTGCGACGATCTTGCTTTCAGTGATCAATCAATCATTCGCGCTGGTCGCTTCCATGAACGGAGTGGCAGCGACGCTCGACTGTTCTTCGCGCAGACCCACGTGGTGGCCACCCCCTGCCTGCCCTCCATTTTGCGCGCGGCGTGCCGGTGCCAATCGTCGCGCTAACTGACCGACGATCCCATGGCCGTCTGTTTTTGCACCCTCGCAATTCACGCCCCCTATCGCAAACGCGCGCGGAGTCTTTGCGCTAACCCGGCGTGCGCGCCGTGGGTCGTCTTGACCGATGAGCCGGATGACTTCGCCGGTCTGCCGGTTCGCGCGATCCGGCATAAGGTGACCGGTCCCATGGCAATTGACTATCTTGACCGTCTTGGGCGGATGGAAGATGGCCGCGGCTCCGCGGCTTATCATGACAAGCGATTCGCGGTCCAAGCCGCGCTGCAAGACTTCGATACGGCGATCTTTCTCGACGCGGACTCGCGCGTCGACGACGCCCTGCCGCGCATCGATTCGTTTCCGCCCGGCCTGGCCATCCCGCCCGTCATCTGCAGTAGCATCGCCGACCATTTGGAGATGTGGGGAGCGTGGCGCCTTCCCGCCTTCACGGAGCTGGCCCGGGATCTTATGGGCGATCCCAGCGTTCTTCAGACAGCCCGTTGGTGCCTCGAATCGTTCTACGCCGTGACCAAGGATGGAAACGAAGCGCGCTTCTTTTGGGCATGGGAGCGTGCCGTGGATCTTCTGCAGCAGCAGGGTGTGCCTTCGGGCGAGGGCGGCGTCATGGGTCTGGCCGCCGCCTACGCCGGCTGGACCATAGATTACGAAGTGCTCGCCCCGCTTCTTCCCTTAATTCATCACGAAGGCGGTGGGCCAAAGGGAGAGTAAGCCAAATGCACCTCGCGGCGCTCAGCGCTTATCGTGCAAATTCCCGTGACGCACGATGTGACCGGACTCTGGCCGCGGATTCGTAATTTCCTGTTCAGCTGCAACCACGATCGCGCATGCTGGGCGAATGCCGCGTTGTCCCTGGGCTACGACCGAACCCGCCATCGCTTATCACGATGAAGAATGGGGCGTTCGTATTCACGACGATCGAAAGCTCTTCGAGTTCTTGATTCTCGAAGGCGCGCAAGCCGGCCTGAGTTGGATCACTATTCTGAAAAAGCGAGAGAGCTACCGGAAAGCGTTTGATGGATTTCGCGCGGAGAAGATCGCCCGCTACGGCGCCCGCGAGGTGAAGAGGTTGCTGGGCGATGCTGGAATCGTGCGGAACCGATTGAAGATCGCGGCCACAATCCAGAACGCGAAAGCGTTCCTCGCGTTGCGCGAAGAGATGGGAAGTTTCGACGCTTACCTCTGGAGCTTTGTCGGAGGCAAACCGAAGCAGAATAGCTGGCGAAGCATGTCACAGGTGCCGGCGCGCACCGCGGAATCGGATGCGATGAGCCGCGATCTGCTAAAGCGAGGCTTCAAGTTTGCAGGCTCGACCATCTGTTACGCGCTGATGCAAGCAACTGGGATGGTCAACGATCACCTCGTCACCTGTCCGCGACACGCAGCCGTGGGCGGCGGGTCTCGTCGCCGGTAACAAGATTGCAACTTCCGCCAGCGCCGGCTCTGGCTCGGCCCGGCGCGCACGTGTAGCGACGGCTGGGCGCGCCAAACCCTCCACGACATCTCTGCGCAGTTCTGTTATTAAATGACTCTCGATCGATGCTACCCGCCGAATCCAATCCATCCGAGTCGCACGCCTCACGCTACTGGTGTTTCATCAGCTACCGGCACGCAGACAATAAGGAAGCGGGCCGGCAGTGGGCGACGTGGCTGCATCAGTCGATCGAGACCTATGAGGTGCCGGATGATCTGATAGGATCCAAGAACGGTCGCGGCGACAAGATCCCGGAGCGCATCTTCCCGGTCTTTCGCGATGAGGAAGAGTTGCCCGCGGACGCCGATCTTTCCTCGCCGATTTATCGCGCATTGGACGCCAGCCGTTTCCTTCTCGTGGTCTGCTCGCCCCGAGTCGTCGGGTCGGCCTATGTGGCCGAGGAGATCCTTTATTTCAAGAAGATCGGCGGCGACGATCGCGTGCTCGCCGTGATGGTCGAGGGCGAACCGAATGCGAGCCGCGATGCGGGAAAACAGGAGATGGGATTTCGCGCGGAGGACGAATGCTTTCCCGATGTCCTGCGTTACAAGATCAGCGCCGATGGAACGAGACTAGGTGAAATGACGGAGCCGGTCGCCGCGGATTTCCGGCTCGGTCAGGAGCAAGGTTGGACGACTCCCGAGGCCTACCGGCAGGCCTTGCGCCGCGACGACGTGCTGAACGAGCGTGAGATCGATCGGCGAGTGGAAGAATACCGGCAGCGCTCGCACCTCATGCTGTTGAAAATCCTGGCCGGCATTCTCGGCGTGCCGCTGGGCCGGCTGACGCAACGCGACAAAGCCTATCAGCTGGCCAAGGCACAGCGCCGCGCTCGTCTCGCGCGCCGGATCGCCGCCGGTTTCGCCGTCCTCGCGCTCCTCGCGGCGGTGGCGGCAGGCATCGCTCTGGTGCAGTACCGCGCCGCGGAGAAATCCAAGCGGGAAGCGCAGGCGGCCGCGGAAAGGGCGACGCACGCTCGGCGCGAGGCAGAGAAGCTAGTCGAGTTCATGGTCTTCGATCTGCGAGATAAACTGAAGCCGATTGGACGGCTCGACCTGCTCGACGACGTGAATCACAAGGTGGACGATTATTACCGTGCCTTTGGCGACGAACGCACAGATCCCATCGTGCGGCGGCAACGGGCGGCCGCCACTACCAATGCGGGCAACGTCCTGAACGGCCAGGGCAAACTCACCGACGCAATCGCAAAATATCGCGAAGCTCTCGCCCTGCAGCAGGAGATCGCCACCGCGCGTCCCGACGATCCGCAATCGCACGACGATCTTTTTGTCAGCTACAACAAACTCGGCGATGCCTTGCGCGAACAGGGTGATCTGAAAGCCGCGCTGACTAATTACGAAGCGGCAAAAGCCGAGGCGAAAAGATCGGTCGAGGGCTCGCCCCGCGACGTCATTCGCTTGAGTTATCTCGCCATGAGTAACGAAAACATGGGCGCGGTGAAATTGCAGACGGGCGACGTGAAAAGCTCGCTCGAGCTTTTTCAGGAAGCGCTAAGAATCACACTCACCATCGCTGACTCCCGCCCCCAGGACAACGGATCGCAATACAATGTTTCCGTGTTGCAGGACGAGGTGGGCCAGGCGCAATCTGCCCTAGGCGATATCGACGGGGCCCGACGCAGTTATCAGGAATCAGCCACGATCGCGGAGAAGCTGGTGAAGGCGGATCCGAACAATGCCGAATGGCGCCGCGCTTTGGCTGTTAGCCAGATGAAGGTCGGCGAGATCCAAGTCATCCAGGGGGACCTGACCGGTGCGCTGGCGAATTTCCGCACGGCCCGCGATACGATGTCGGCGCTTAGCGCGCAGGACCCGGCGAACGCCAGCTGGCAACGCGAGGTGTGGGTGCTCTCGGGGAAAATTACCAATGTGCTCGGCCTCGGTGGCGATCAGGAGGCAGCCTTGCAGAACGAGCGTGAGGCGGTGGCCGCCGCTGAAAAACTGGCTGCGCTCGACCCGAGTAACGCGGACTTTCAACGAGACCTAAGCGTCAGCCAGAACCGCCTCGGCGACCGCTTGCTGCGGCGGGGAAAAATTGAAGAAGCGATGGAGCATTATCAGAGCGGGCGCGCCATTGCCGGAAAACTCACCGTCCTCGAACCAACCAATGACGAATGGTTGAGCGATCTCGCGGTTTCGGAAGGGAAGGTTGGCGACGCGTTGCGCGCACAAGGCGATTTGGCTGGCGCCTTGGAGCGATATTCCAAGTCGCTCGAGATTACCGCCAAAGCGGCTGCGGCTGCTCCCGCGAATGCCGCGCGGAGACGAGCTGTCTCCGTGGCCCATCGAAAAATCGGCGATGTCCTGCAGGCAAAACACGATTTGTCCGGCGCGCTGAAAAGTTACCGTGATGCGCTTGTCATCGCTAAAGCACTCGCCTCGGAATTTCCGGCGAACCCGGGCTGGCAAACGGACCTTTCTTTCATACACCAGAATCTGGGAGACGTGCAGCGAGCGCAGCACGAACTTGCGGCGGCGATCGAGGACTACCGTAGCGGCCTGGCACTGCTGCGTCCCCTGCTCGAAAAACAGCCAGCAAACCGCGATTGGCTGGGTGCGCTCTACCTGGTCCAATTGCGCCTCGCGGCCACGCTTACGGAACAGCACGATCTTGATCGCGCGCTCGTCTCGAGTCGCGAAGCCCTTGACGCGGCGAAAAAGCTGGCTCAGACGGAGCCGGGTGCGCTCGGCCGTATGCACGACCTCGCCGTGGCGGAACTGAGCTTGGGCGATTTGCTGATAGCGCACGCCGATCCCCGAGAAGCGCTCCCGCATCATCGTGAGGCGATGCGCCTGACAGCAGAAATCGCGGAGAAGATGCCGGGCAACACCGGCGCTCGCGCGGAAATGGCCTACTGCCTCGGTGTTCTCGGCAAGACTCTGGTTGCGGAATCGCAAAAGGAGGAAGCGCGCGAGAAGCTCACCCTGGCTCGCACCGTTTGGCAGGAGTTGCGGAAAAGCTCCCCTCTCACTCCGCCGCAGGAAGCTTCTCTGGCAGAGATAGACAAGGTCCTTTCCTCGTTGCAAAAATAGGGTTGCGCCTCTAGCCGATTCGCTGTGCGAAGCGCAAGTTAGGCGTGACCACCAGAACGCGGCCCACAGGGCCGCGGCTACAGGGCCGAAACGGAGCCTCAGCCTCTTAACTGTGGCCGATTTCGCCGCCACCAACGCGATAAAAGTAGGAGCGGTCCTCGATCAGGATGCAACCCGGGCGTTTCGCAAATCCACGTTATCCTTCGCGTCCGGATCGTCGGACATCCACGCGGTCTGACCTATCTCAGTCCTCGCACCTCAATCTATTTGCCGATGAGAATAAAGAAGCCTGCCACTAACGCCACAATGTAGAGCAGAAAAATAGCTGGTCCGATGTTCAAGCCAAAACCCAAGAGGCCGTCGAAGATCAGGTAAACCGCCAGCAAGAGCATTCCGATGTTTTTATTGAGTTTCATGACGGGATATCTTTTAGGTCACCTTCCTGGCTGACAATTCAAAAACGGCCCCCTAAGGACGCACGTCGGTCCGCCAGTCTGCCGCCCTTACGCGAAGATTGCGACACCCTCGTCGAAACGCTAGCTTCGGCTTGTTCCGCGCACCATTGAATCCAATCCCATGGCTATCCGAATCCTCGTTACCGGCGGCACCTTTGATAAGGAGTACAACGAACGCACTGGACAGCTCTTTTTTAAGGACACTCACATCGCCGAGATGCTCCGGCTCGGACGTTCGCGCGTCGAGGTGACCATTCGCACGGTCATGATGATCGATAGCCTCGAAATGTCCGACGCCGATCGTGCGCTCATCGTGCAGAACTGTCTCCAGTCCGAGGAGGATCGCATCGTCATCACCCACGGCACCGACACGATGGCGGAAACAGCCGCCGCGGTGGCTACTGCTGTTTCCGGAAAAATAGTGGTGCTGACCGGCGCGATGATCCCCTACGCCTTCGGCAGTTCCGACGGGCTCTTCAATCTCGGCAGCGCTCTCTCGTTCGTGCAGGTGCTGCCGCCCGGAGTTTACATCGCCATGAACGGCAAATGCTTTCCCTGGGACCGCGTCCGGAAGAATCGCGAGCGCGGCGAGTTCGAGGAAATACAGTCAAGCTAGTTGGCAAGTGAGTTTCGGCATCAGGTCCACGCCAATTTCCTCTAGCTCAAAATGAATTCGCACCATTTCGAATTCAAGGTCACCGAGCAAAGTTGGCCGCTGGACAAACCTTTCCGTACTGCACGTGGTCCCAGTACCGAAGCGCGTGTCGTCGTTGTCACCGTAAATGAGGGCCAACACACCGGCCGCGGCGAAGCGGTTCCAATCTCGCGCTATGGCCAAACCCCGGCGTCCACGGTCGCACAGCTCGAGCAGATTTTTTCGAAGTGCGTCGATCGCCAGCAGATCCAAGAATTACTGCCCGCCGGTGCGGCACGCAATGCGTTGGACTGTGCCCTGTGGGATCTGGAAGCGAAGTCTTCCGATAAACGCGTTTGGGAACTGGCCAAGATCCCGATCATTGATTCAGTTGTAACAGCGTTTACGATCAGTCTCGACGTCCCGGAACAAATGGCGGCGGCGGCTCGAGCGAGTAAAGACGCCCCGTTTCTGAAGTTGAAATTGGGAGGCGACAGCCTCGATCTTCCAAGAGTGGAAGCTGTCAGACGAGCGGCACCGGCAGCCCGCCTGATGGTTGACGCCAATGAGTCATGGTCGCCGTCGCATTATCGAGAGATTGTCCCAGCCTTAGGCGCGCTGGGAGTCGAGCTCATCGAACAACCTTTTCCCGCGGACGCGGATGACGTTCTCGAGACTCTTGACCATCCCGTTCCCATATGCGCGGACGAGAGTTGCCACACCACCGCCGACTTACCTCGTCTCGTTAAGCGGTATGAAGCTATCAACGTTAAGTTAGACAAGACCGGCGGGATGACGGAAGCGCTATTACTGGCAGAGCGTGCTCGCGAAAGCGGCCTAAAACTCTTGATCGGCTGCATGGTCTGCACCTCATTGGGAATCGCTCCAGCGCGACTGCTCGCGGGGGCGACAGATCTTGTCGATTTGGATGGGCCTCTCCTCTTGGCCGGCGATCGTCACGACGGATTAACCTATGAGAACGGTCGAATCGGCGTCCCACGAAGAGAGTTGTGGGGTTAGCATATCCGCTTCTCCTGGCAACGCCCGGCTTTCTCCCATCGTTCTTCCTTCTGCGATTTTTTGGTCAAACTCTTCGCGTTCTCAGTCGAGCTTCCGATTATGGGGAACTTCGATTCGCGGAAGTCGTAGTTCCTTCCGACACGCCAATCTGGCATTACAACGCGATGAGCTGGAAAACCTTCCGCAATATCTCGGAGCCCTTGGAGGACATGTCCTACGAGCGCTACCTTCGCATTATTGGGCTCTTTGATGCCATCCCGGTCTCCGACCTGAGCGGACAGGAGGCGATGGTGGAACAATTTCGGAAGAAGGCTGAGGCGATCGAGGCATTGGTTGCGCCCGATAGAACTCGTTTCGTCTCAGACGATGGCTCCGACCTGGTGCACAATCTTCAGTTACTTCTGATGCAACTCTTGCCGTTGCATGTCCTGACGTGCTTCGTGCCCGCCCTCCGTGAAGATTTCCGGGAGGCGGTCGGAGATGCTGTCTACCAACGTTACCTGGCCGCCGAGACCTCTGTGCAACTGCGGAATCCCGCTTTGGCACTTCCGATGTTGGAGCGGCTCGCCCATGCCGACGCCCTTTATGTCGTAAACGAAACTCGGAACAAGATTCTTGCCCAACGGCATATCGAGGAGACACGCGCCTTTCTCCTCCAGACCCTCTCGCGTGGGTGGCGTCGGGTGGTAATGCCACTTTTCATTTTCCTCGTCATATTCTTCCTGTGTAAAGGCGTCGCCGATCTCTATGTCTTTGGCACCAGGAACCCGTCCCCGAAAGTCACACCGGCTCCCGCCAAGACCGCAAAGCTAAAAACGACCCCTGACACCACGGCTCCTGCGGACACTCCCGAAAATCAGTCGTCTCCGGCAAGCTCCAGTTCACCGCCCGATCCAACGCGCGCGCCCATCCAGAACACTGAAGACTCTGCCTGGAACAGATTCATTGATAGTGTTGGTCCTCTTTTTATCCAGGCACGACGGACAGACTTTGAGGATGAAGAAGGTCAGGGCCATAAACATGATCTCCCACAAGAGACCGCATTGTACCAGATGCTCACCGCGGCGGCTCTGCTCTCCTTCGCTGCGCTGGCGGGAGCGTGCGGCGCCTTCGTCAGTGTTGTTAACCGGATCCAGCGAGTCACTGATTCGTCCAAGATCGGACGCAATATTTGGGTTCTGAAAAACACCAGTGCGTCCGTCGCGTACGCGCCTGCGATAGGCGCCACCTTCGCCGTTGTTCTCAGCATCATTCTCGCAGGCGGCCTGATCAGCGGCAGTTTGTTTCCCCAACTCGCGCAGGAAAAACCGTGGTTCTTTACCTTTTGGCGTCCCCAGGAAATGGCAAAGTGGCTTGTTTGGGCCTTTATCGCCGGCTTCTCCGAGCGTCTGGTTCCCGACATGCTCGACCGGCTGACGGCGCGAGCGAGTGGCGAAGACAAAACGGAAACTATCACGACACCGCCACCAAAGGTCATCCCACCCCCGGACCCGAAAGACGAGCCGTCTCCAATACCTTCGGGCAAGATTCGACCACCGCAACGAGACGAAGGGGCGCCGGAACCGTGACGTGTTCGCCATCGTTTCTCCTTTGGCGATCGCCCTTGCGACCATTTCTTTCGGATGCCACCTCCCATGAACGAAGAACAGAAAAAATCGATAACTCCGGCGACTCTGTGCTCCGGCAAATTGATGTGCATGCCAGTCCGACACTCATTCAAACGCAACCTGAAAAGAATGAGATCGCCTGCCGTAGCTTTAGCGAAGGCGGGAACATTCACGCGAGTCCGCGATTATCCAGACGAATCTCGGCCGACGACCTTCACGTCGTTGCTTCGAGCACCGAAAGAATATTGCCGGCTGGATGATTGAACCACGCGACGGTCGGACCATTTCCGGTCCCATTACTTCGCGTTTGCGCCCCGTTCCATCAGGCCAAAAACATTGCCGGCTGGGATCTTCCGTGTAGGCCAGCCAGCCCATTTTGGGAATCGCCATCTTCGGCACACAGATCTTTCCACCGCCCTGGCGGGCGATCGGCATCACCGGCTTTCGTATGAGGCGGGAAAGATAGGTCTCCCTTCTCGCGAGCTTGGGGCTGACTTCCCCGGAGCAGTTTTATCTCAGGGGTTGAACGCTTCCTTGTTCACCACGTATGGCATCTTCGTCGGGTCGCCGCCGTAGTTTTCTTCCAACACGTCGATCACTGCCTGGGCCGTGCGCCCAGCCATGCCTTTGTCGGGATCGACCGAAAGCCGCGTGATCTGCGCCCCACTGGCGAAGTGATGGAAAAGTCGCGTGCGATCGGCGATTTCGGGATCGAGCAGCGGCGAATCTGGCGGTAGGGGCTCCTTCTCAAAGACGTCGAGCGCCGCCCCGGCGATGACTTTGTCTTTTAACGCCTGGGCGAGGGCCTTCTCGTCCACGACGGGACCGCGTGAGCTATTCACCAGGTACGCCGTCGGTTTCATCAGCTTGAGCGTTTGCTCGTTAATAAGGTGGTACGTCGGCTTGTCGGTTTCGCCCTCGCGCAGCAACGGCACGTGAACGCTCACGTAGTCGGCGCCGCCAAGTGCCTCCTCGAACTTCACGTACTTGATCCAGGTCTTCTCCTTTTGGATACCGTTGGCGTGGCGCAGGTCCATCAACTCCTGGACGGAAGCGATGTACTTTTCATTGTGATACGCCGGGTCGTAACACAGCATGTTCATGTCGAAGCCCGAGCACTTCTTGATCATCGCCAGGCCGATGCGTCCGGTGCCGATGATGGCAATGGTCTTGCCCGTGACCTCGTCGCCAAGGAACGGCAGGAACGGGTGCCACGACGGCCACTTCTGTTCGCGCACCAGGCGTTCACTCTGCCACATCTTCCGCGCCAGCATTCCCATCATAAAAAAAGCAAACTCGGCCGTCGCTTCGGTGAGCACGTCGGCCGTATTCGTGAATGGAATCTTGTATTTGTTGGCGTCGGCGCGGTTGATGTTATCGAATCCGACCGCGATCTGCGCCACGACTTTGAGCGATTCCTTTCCCGCTTCGAAGATCTCGGCGTCGATCGGATCGCGTAGCGTGGTGATCAACGCGTCAACGCCGCTCTTCACTTTTTCAACGATCAGCTTCTTCGGCGGCGCTTCCGGGCCTTGGAAAACTTCGAGCTCGTAGCCGCGCTCGCGCAGACGGTTCTCCGCCGGATCGCCGATGCGGGAGGTGGCAAAGATTCGTTTCTTGTCGGTCATGATTGGAAACTAGGACGAAAACGGACCAACGAAAATTGCAGGGCCCTCAAACCCATGATGACATCAGAAAAGTTGACAATCGCCGCCGTAAAAAAAATCAATTTGCCAGGTGTTATATGAAAGCATCTGATGTGGTGTCAGATGCTTCTCGGGACCTTTCTTTGGGGTCGGGCCAACACCGGCGCCGATTTTGGTACCGATCCAAATACCTCCATCGCGCTTCCGTCGTGGTTGGCGTCTCTTTCTCATACATAGTTTAAGGTATAACTGCTTCGCTTTCCAGTGATGTGGTGTCAGATGCTTCCGCCGCATCCTACGAGAGATGGGCCAGAAAGAGTGCCGATTTCAGTGCCGATTATGGCGTTTTAGGAAAGTTCCTTGAGAGATTCGCTGGCACGTTCAACGATCATCCGGACAAGTTCGTCTTGCTGTTTGCCGTACACCTTCGGAGCGTATGGTAGAAATTTTAGGATGACAGTGAATGTCTCGCGGGCCGCATCCGCGTAACCTGCCTTTGCCAGAAGTTCGCCCAAGTTTTGCAACGCCGACGGCTCTAGGGTTGCAGCCCACGCTTTGAGGTAAGCCGACGCAGCGAGCTTCCATTCGACTTGGAGATCATCCCCAAACCGGCATAGACGATCAGCGTAGGACATGAGCTCGTCACCGGCGATCTTACGGCGAATCTCAGTCGCCGCGTCTGGATGGAAGTGCATGCTGCCAGCAGCGCCTCCCCCTTCCTTGTCAGCCATCCGCTGGAAAGAGGCATAGCCCGAATCGATCGCCGCAACTTCCTCCGCCGAATATGTCGGCATTACATTCGGTCCCCAACCTGGTAAGCCCAACTGCGCCACAAGGCGGGCAATCAACCTCACACCGCCATCTTGGTACGCGCGTTCCATAGCTTTACGTGATAGGGGAAACGGCCACATTCTCGTCTCTCAGACTATCGCAAAAGACGGTCAGCAATACACGACAAAAGAGAGTTCACTATACGTCACCTAAAGTCGGGCCGTTGGTGAGAATTCCATTTGGCGATTACACTTCCAACTACAGATTCTTTTTCACCCAGGCCCCGACACGCTCGAGTGCCTTCTCGATGTTCTCGATCGAGTTAGCCACGCTGAAGCGCAAATAGCCCTCGCCAAAATCGCCGAAGGCTGTCCCGGACAATCCGGCGACGCCGGCATCGTCGAGCAGGACGTCGGCTAGTTTTTTCGATGGCCATCCGGTTTGCGTAATGTTGGGAAAAACGTAGAACGCGCCTTTGGGCAAGCGGCAGGAAAAACCTTTGATCTTGTTCAGACCGGCGACCATGACGTCGCGACGTTTCTTGAACTCGGCGCACATCGCCGTGACCGAATCCTGCGGTCCACGGATCGCTTCGATACCGGCGACTTGCGTAAAGCTGGCGGTGCACGAGTTAGAGTTCGTCATCAGACGGGAAATGTGCGTCGCCAGATCGGCGCGCATGACGCCGTAGCCTATGCGCCAGCCGGTCATGGCGTAAGTCTTGGAGAAACCGTCGAGCAAAATGCAGCGCTCCTTCATTCCGTCGATCGACATAATGGAGTGATGTTCACCCTCGAAGATGAGGCGACTGTAGATCTCATCGGTCAGCACCATGATGTTGCGATCGCCGATCGCGCGCGCGATGCCGTCGATGTCCTCCTTCGTCAGCATTCCGCCGGTGGGGTTCTGCGGCGAATTCAAAATGATGAGCTTCGTGCGGTCGTTGATCAGCCCTTCGAATTCGCCAACGTCGAGCCGGAAATCCATCTCCTCGCGCAATTGGATCGGCACGGCTTTCGCACCGAGGTAGTTGATCATTGACTCGTAGATCGGGAATCCGGGATTGGGATAGATGACCTCATCCCCTTCTTCAATCAGTGCAAGGATGGTGAAAAAGATGATCGGCTTACCGCCGGGGACAACGATCACTTCTTCCGGTGTTGCGTTTACCCGGCGCGTTTCGCTCACGGACTGAGCGATGGTTTCGCGCAGCTGCGGCAAACCGGCCGACGGCCCGTAGTGGGTGAAGCCTTTGTGCAAGGCGTCGGTCGCTGCATCGATAATGTTGCCCGGCGTATCGAAATCAGGCTCCCCGATCTCGAGATGGACGATGTCGCGCCCCTTTGCCTCCAGCGCGCGCGCTTTCACCAGGACTTCGAACGCGGTCTCAGTACCGAGACGCGCCATGCGCTTGGCGAGGCGAAGTTCGCGGGCCTTATTCATGATGGCGGATCGGCATTGTAGTAGTGACGCAATTTTTGAGCTGAGCCCATTTTCATCCCGTTTGTTGCTTGCGACAACGGAAGGTTTTATCGAGAAGCATGAGCCTTATCAATCTCGAGCAGTTGCCGTTCGTTGGAATGTCGCATGAGTTCGTCGGCGCAACGCAGGGCCGCCCTTCTCGGCCTACATTGTGGAAGCCAAGCCCGGGCAAGGTCCGTCTTCGGACAAATGAGAACGTTGGTTCCGCCGGCGAGATGCAGGGTCAGTAGTCCGTGATCTTCCGATACGTTCAGGCCAAGGTCCGGCCATAAAACTCTTTCAGCTTCCCGGCGTCAGGAGCCGCAAATCCGCTAAAGGCTTTGCTCTCGCCGAGCGTGTCCTTACTTCGCGTTCGTATCGGGTTCCATCAGGCCAAAGACATTGCCGGCTGGATCTTCCGCGTAGGCGAGCCAGCCCATTTTGGGAATCGCCATCTTCGGGACACAAATTGTTCCGCCGTTTTGCTCGATCTTCTTGATTGTCTGATCGAGCGACGGAACAGGGATCGTGTTAATCGTGCCGGGACTCTGGCCTTCCCGCGGTCGAGTCATTCCGCCGTTGATTCCCGGTTCTTTATCATTGCCGGTCGTGACCAGCCAGTACTCAACCGGTCCCCCTTCGAACTTCTCGAACTTCCAGCCGAAAATTTCTCCGTAGAACGGCTGCACCGCTTCCGGATCATCCGTGTAGATTTCAAAGTGAACGACGCGTTTCATAAATTCCTCCTCAGGATTTTCGTTGCTCCTCCATCCATTGCGCTCCTCTCTTCCGTTTTTTCTTTCATCCTTCTTCCCATCCGCGCGATCCGCGTAATCCACGGTCTAATTTTCACTTCTTAATTGAAACTCGCTCGTTGCCCACACTCGCTCGCTGTTTACCCTTACAGCAATGCCAGTCCGGCTCGGACCCTTCTATATCGCTCGCCCCAGTCGCTCCATTCTTAATTCTTAATTCTTAATTCAATGAGCATCGTCGGAAAAGTTGAGAGCCTTTGGCGGTATCCGGTCAAAAGCATGCGCGGCCAAGAGATGGATGAAGTGTTCGCCGGCTACGCGGGAGTATATGGCGATCGGCTTTTTGCTTTTGAAAGCTCGGCCAGTCCGAAAGGCTTCCCTTTTTTCACCGGACGCAACCAACGTCAGATGATTCGTTACCACGCGCGCTTCCGAAATCCGGAGAAAGCAGCGCGACCGGTCAACCTAAGTGAAGCCGAGAAACTGGGGTCGGGCCTGAATCCGATCTCGGCCGATTTATCCGAGTTAATGATCGATGTCGAAACACCGGATGGGAAAACTTTCCCGATTGATGACCCGGCCTTGATCGACCATCTGCGAGGAAATATTGACGGAAAGCACGAGCTCACCTTGCTTCGCTCGCACAAGGCGATCACCGATTGTCGTCCGTTGTCCATCTTCGCTGTGCAAACGGCGAAAAAACTGGGCGAGGAAACCGGTGTCGCCGTGGATAAGCGTCGCTTCCGCGCCAATGTTTATCTCGATCTAGTATCGTCCGAAGGCTTCGCCGAAGATGAGTTCGTGGGTCGCTCGTTGCGCATCGGCTCAAAAGTAACGGTCGCCGTTCTCCAGCGCGATGGCCGTTGCATGATGATCACGCTCGATCCCGACACATCCGAAAAAACGCCGGCGATATTAAAAGCCGTCGCGCAAACGCATGAAGGCATGGCCGGTGTCTATGGCGCCGTGCTCACGGAAGGGATGATTCGCAAAGGCGACCCCGTCGAATTGCTCGACTAGAACGCGCTCCGATCGCCCTGGCTCGCCGTAGCCTTGGCGGAGGCGGCTACCTTTGGACTTTTGCCTTCTTGTTAGGGTGGCCATTCCGCGCCGGCCAATTCTTTGGGCAATTGTTTCGGGTCCACGGGATAGATGAGCGACATGTCGGGCTTCGTCTTTGCGCCAGGTAAAAATTCAAGTTCCTCCGGCGCACCCACAATAAGCCAGAGCACCTCGGCGTCGGTGTCGTTGAATACCTGCCGCAATTGTTCTGGCCCGACGAGCACGCCGCCGTATTTCGGCACGGTCAACGTCTCGTCCCCCAGGCGCATGCGGCCTACACCTTCGAGCACAAAATAAAACTCCTCCGCGCGGATGTGCTTATGCAGCGTGTTTGCACTTTTGGGCTGCAACCGCCAGAGCCGCGCGCCGAGATTCTCGCTCCCGGTGCGCTCCAGATAATCCGCGTTCGGGATCTTCATCAGGTTCGATGGTCGCCACGAGAGGTCTTCCGGCTTGATGAGATGGTAATCTTGAACGGGTTTCAAACTCGTCCCCTGCCCGCGCTCACTCGCTCCTACCCTTGTCGCTTTACCTTCTATATCGCTCATCCATTCGCTCCATTCATGGACTTGCTAGAACGCTATCACCGCTTCTGGTCGATCTTTTTTGATGGGACTAATTCAGAGCCGAAAAGCTAGTCGGGTCCATGAAATACCGGTCGATATGGTCCACCAGTGCCCCGTGCGCTTCCGATTCGGCCTTCACCTTCTGCCATTCCGAATCGGCTTGGAAAGCGGCCCAATTCTTCTCCCCTTCCTGACGGCTGGGATGCTCGAGAATGTAGATAAAGAGGTTCTGAGAACTGGGCGCATCTTCGGGCAACCAATAACCGATGCTCTTCATGTTGTGCCGCTTGAAGATTGCGTCGGTGTGATTGCCAAAGCGATCTCGTAGGACATCCATTTTGCCCTCGTTAACGTGATACAGGCGCAATTCGTAAACGTGGTGCGGAGATTCCGCATTGGATCCGCGGAGCGTGTTGAAGCCGAGCATCACCACGGCGCCGCAAAGAAAGGATAGAACATAGGATGCTTTCATATCGCTTAAGATACTAGCGCTCCATGTAGCGATCGGCAGCGGCTGCTGCTTCCTCCGGACTGCTGCCGTTCTGACGCGCGCTCAGATACGGCGCGTACCACTCCCACCAATTATGCTTGCCGTGCGTCTTCTCATAGTGGCCGTGGTGCTGCTCCGTCTCGTGGAGGAGCTCGGCAAGGGCGGCAACGTTCGTGGCGGGCGCTTGCGTCGCCTTCCACTCGCGGCCGGGAAGCCGCGTCGTGATCTCCTGGAGCAGCCAGCCGTTCCCGTCTGGATCCTCGAACGAAGCAAACGAGTAGTAGGAACGACCTTGCGGGTCGCGTCCGCCGACGCGGGGGTTCTCCACGGAGTAGTTGAAGGGGCCGGCGGCGTAGTGGAAGACCTCGCTCACTTTGACGCCGCGGTCGATCAAGTCGGCGCGGGCGGCGTCGACATCTTCCACGGCGAGGACGAGGCTGCCCGCCGAGCCAGACTTGCCCGGCATGACACCCTTGCCGAAGATGATCGACGCCTCTGAACGAGGAGGAGTGAATTGTAGAATTCGAAAGTTTTCATTCGCGACGTAATCGATATCTAACCGAAACCCCGCTTTCTCGTAGAATGCTTTGGCCCGATCGATGTCGGAAACAGGGATGATTATGATTTCCAGTTTCATGTTCATGATTACTGCTCCTTTGTTTTGTTCTTAGTTCTGAACGTCAGTTATACAGAAGGCGATTCGACGCGCTCGGCGCGATCACCACCAACGCAGGGATCTTGACCACCACGATGAGCGCCAACGCCGGCCTTTTTCTCCGCCGGCTCGAGTTCTTCCCGCACAACCAAACATCGGTTCGAGTCTTAGCGCAGGGGCCGCGATGTGCCTGTTGGACTTTGGTCCCATACCGGCCGTCTAACGCTCGCGCGCGTAGCGACCAGGGAGCTTGCCCTCGACCTCATACTGCAGCGAGCCTAGACGTTTTTGCTTTGTCAGCGCAGCGATTTGAACGCCGCGCGCCATGGGGACGGTGTAGTGGCGGCAGTCCCCACCCGCAGATCATTCTGCCTGGCCATCACCGGCTGCGGGTGAGACACCCGCCTCTACACCACTCGCGGTTTGAGCGTTTCTCAGCTCGGATCAGCGCCGAGCAGTAACGACGCGATTGCAAAAACTTCTTAAATCTTATTTCTGCCTTCTTACTTGGGCTGTGGCGGGTTTGGCTTTCCCTTTTCCCTTGCCCATGGCGTCACGCATGGCCTGATAGCCTGCGGTGTAGTCCTCGACCGGGAGCCGGGCCACGGTGCTCTCAACCACATCCAGCGCGAGTTCCGGCAACGTCTTGAAACGGAGACAGCCCTGGCCCATGTCCAGTTTCTTGCCGCTCTTTCCGTATTGCACGGTGAACCACTCCCGCAACGCTGGCTGACCGTAGAAACATATCATGTGCAACGCCATGTACGATTTCTGTGACGCGACGCTGATGAGTGGCAGGGGTTCCTTTGGGTTGCCGCCATAGCCGGCGGGGTACGTGGAGAGCGGAACGAACCAGCTGATCATGCCGAACTGGATGCCTTCCTTGTATCCCGGTGGCAGGGCGCGGTTGATTCCCCGGCGAACTTCGTTCAACGCGTCGCGGCGATCCGCAGGGAGCGCGGCAAGATACTCAGTCACAGTGGATGCTGGCATGGGGCAAGTCTACCATGAGGGCTTTTGCCGCGACAACTGCAACGTCCGGATCCAGGCGGAAAAGCGCTATCCAAAAATGCTAGCGCTGTAGCCGCGGCGCTATGTCGCCGCGTTGTCAATTAGCCCGACGATGTAGCGGCGGGTGCCTCCGCCCGCAGGATCGCTCTTCACCAAGCCCGTCGACGCTCTTGCTTTGTAACATCCTAAGCCGCGTTCTCCGCAGCCGCCAGCACACTCAGAAGATCTCGGGCAGCGGACGTAGACGATGCTGGATTTTGTCCGGTAACGATACGGCCATCGATGATCGAGAATGGCGCCCAATCGGCGGCTTTCTCATACCGGCCACCTATGCGCTTTAGTTCGTCTTCGACCAGAAAGGGAACAACATGCGTGAGCTGAACAGCTTCTTCTTCGCCGTTGGTAAAGCCTGTGACGCGCTTACCTTTCACCAGCAATTCACCCTTGTAGGTGACCTTGTGAAAAACGGCCGGTGAATGGCACACTGCCGCGACTGGCTTACCGGAGTTATAGAAGGACTCGATCAATGCGATCGAGACGGGATTATCGACAAGGTCCCACATCGGACCGTGGCCTCCCACATAAAAGATCGTGTCATAATCCTCAGATTTTGCGTCGGCCAGCTTGATGGTTTGCGACAGGGCCTCCTGCGCCGCCGAATCTTTTTTGAACCGCGTCATTGCGTCGGTTTGATTTTCCGGCAGGTCGCTCTTGGGATCGATCGGCGGCTGTCCGCCTTTTGGAGAAGCGAGGGTCAGTTGGACGCCGGCGTCTCTAAAGACAAAGTAGGGCGCGGCAAATTCTTCCAGCCAGAAGCCGGTCTTGCGACCGGTGTTGCCCAGTTGATCATGGGAGGTCAATACCATCAGTATCTTCATTGTTTGCTCCAGTTGTGAATGTGCGGGACGCCCCGCGTCTATTTCATGAATGTCTTAACGAGCGCCGCGATTTCGTCTGCCTTGGTATCGAGCGCGAAATGTCCAGCATCGAGGACTTGAACTTCGGCCTTCGGCACATCTCTGCGATAGCGTTCCGGCTCGCCAGGATCGAACGAGAGATCGTGCTTACCCCAAATCACGAGGAGACGCGGCTGAGTCTTTTGCATCCATGCCTGCCATTTCGGGTAGGCGTCGACGTTGGTTCGATAATCGTAGAACAGATCACTTTGAATTTCGGCCTGGCCGGGCTGATTGAGAAAATAATACTCATCAGTCCATAGATCCGGGTCATAGCGTTCCACATTCGGATCGTCCCCGACATGGCGCGTCCTTGTCGTCTGTAATGAAAGCAGATTGGTGCGGAGCGCAGTTTCGTTCGCCGAGCGGTCCTTCCAGAATTCGCGCCGCGTCTTCCAATTCTCGCCCAACCCTTCGTTGTGCCCGGCCGCGTCTTGAACAATGAGCGCTTCGACACGTTCCGGATGCGCCAGTGCCATTCGAAAACCAACCGGGCCGCCATAATCGTGCAGGTAAAGCGTGTAACGCGACAGGCCAATCGCCTCGGTGAAATGAGTTATGACCTCGGCAATGTGATCGAACGTGTAGGAGAACTTCTGCGGGTCGGGCCAGTCGCTATGTCCGAATCCAGGATAGTCCGGCGCGACGAGATGAAAGCGATCAGACAGCCGCGCGAAAAGCGGTTCGAACTGCCGCGAGGAAGTCGGAAGCCCGTGTAACAAAAGAATCGTGGGCGCGTCTTTTGGACCGGCCTCCCGATAAAAGATGGAGATCTCATCCACCTTGATCGTGCGATAAAGAGTCGGGTGTGCCATCGTGGGTTCCTTTCCGTTAACCTGCCCGAGCGCCAGCAATTCAAGCGACAACGCAACGATCAAGATTTGCGCTGCTTTAGTACGTCGCATCATCGGGCGGCTTTTAGTTAGAGACTTCAAAAATGACTTCCAGTTCAACCGGTGTTCCCAGCGGGAGACTGGCCACGCCATAAACCAGGCGGCAAGGGTTCTTGTTTTCTCCGAAGATGCTTTGCAGCAGTTCGGAAGCTGCGTCAGCGACCTTCGGCTGATCGCGGACGTCTCCTGAAGTGGCGACAAATACGCCGAGCCGGACAATCCGACTTACTTTGTCGAGCGATCCCAAATATTCTCTCGCGACCGCAAGGACGTTGAGTGCAGCGAGGTACGCAGCCTTGCGCCCGGCTTCCACATCGAGCTCCGCCCCGACGCGACCGACAAATTTCGCAACGCGACCCTCTGTCGGAAGCATGCCCGTTAGAAAGAGCAAATTGCCTGTCTGCACCGCTTCCGCATAAGTGCCGAACGGCTCCGGCGGCGCCGGGAGCTTGATGCCGAGTTCTCTCAAACGCTGCTCGGCACCTGTCGGATTGGAATGTTCGCGTGTTACCATTTGCCGATGTGCGCGCCGCCGTCCACGTGCAGCACCTCGCCTGTGATTTGACGCGCCTCAGTCAGGTAAACCACCGCGCTCGCAATGTCTTCAATCGTCGAGACTGTGCCCATGGGCGAGCGCGATTCCTGATACTCTTTCGAATTGTCGGTGTGGAGAGATGTGGCGACGATGCCGGGAGCCACTGCGTTGAACCGAATGTGCTCTCTCGCGTATTCCAAAGCCAAACTTCTCAAGCCTGCGTCCACACCACCCTTGGTGATCATGGAAAGTGAAGCCGGTTCGCCGAGAATTGGATTATCGACCAGTGCTGCAGTGATGCTCACAATGCTGCCGCCGGTTTTCTGCGCCTGCATTTGTCTAACCGCTAGCTGTGTGAGGTAAATGAACCCTGCGAGATTGGTCGAGACGAGAGCGCGAAGGTCGTCAGCCGTGTATTCGGTAAACGGCTTCACTACGAAAATGCCGGCGTTCGCAACCACGGCATCGATCGAGCCGAACTTCTCGATCGCGAGTTCGGCAACTTTCTGAGCAGCTTCAAATTGACCTATATCGCCGTCAATCAAGGCGAGGTGATCGGATGGTGACAGCTCTTTCGATTTCGTTGCGCTTCGCGCGGTTCCTACAACATTATAGCCGCGGGCGAGAAAGGCTTTAACAACACCCGCGCCGATGCCTTGCGACGCGCCCGTGACGATTACGGTCTTCCGATTGTGTTCCATCCGAATTAGCGGAGTGATTTAAATGCAGCGCGCAGCTCTTGCGTGAATAGCTCCGGCTGTTCCCAGGCCGCAAAGTGTCCGCCTTTGTCGAGCCTGTTGTAATAGATGAGCTTCGGATAAGCCTTCTCCGTCCAACTCTTGGGAGCCTGGTAGAGTTCGTCCGGAAATGCGCTCACCGCGGTGGGATGGCGACGCCTTTCGGCGCAAAGAAAGGAAGCTTGCTTTCCCAATATAAGCGGGCCGACGACACCGCCGTGTTCGTGAACCAGTAGTAGGTAATGTTATCGAGCACGTCATCGCGCGTGAGTCCCTCCGGCTGACCATTAATGACGCGCGACATCAGCGCCATGCTGACCCCATCGTGGTCGAGGATCCAGGCAGCGAGGCCCACAGGTGAATCCGCCAGCGCGTAGAGCGTCTGCGGACGGTTGGCCATTTCCTGGGCGTAGCCGAGTCCATGCTGGTAGAAAAACGAGAGCTGCTCGTAGGCGTGCTTTTCGTCGGCTGAAAGACTCGATGGCGCAGGCGCACCGGCAAGAGCCGCCTTGTCGATGTCGCCCGGGACGGTAGCAGGCATGTTGGTGTGGATGCCGATCAATCCCGACGGCGCCAGCAGCGCCATTTGCTCGGTGACTGCGTTGCCCCAGTCGCCGCCTTGCGCGACATATTTCGTGTAGCCGAGGCGTTTCATCAGCTCGACCCAGGCCCGCGCCGTGCGAATCGGGTCCCAACCGGTCCCTGTTGGCTTGCCCGAATATCCGTAACCCGGCAGCGACGGAATCACCACGTCGAACGCTTCTTCTGCTTTTCCGCCGTGGGCCGTCGGATTTGTCAGCGGATCGATAATCTTCAGCTGCTCAATGATCGAGCCGGGCCAACCGTGTGTGATGATCACCGGCAACGCGTTCGGATTTTTCGAACGCACGTGAATGAAATGGATATCTAATCCATCGATCGTGGTGACGAATTGCGGCAGCGCTTTCAGCTTCGTCTCGCACTTCCTCCAATCGTAGTCCGTCGCCCAATAGCGTGCCAGTTTCTGCATCGTGGCCAACTGCACGCCTTGGGTCATATCACTGACCGTTTCCTTTTCGGGCCAACGCGTGGCTGCGACCCGTTTCCGGAGATCATCGAGCGCAGACTGCGCTGCGACCGGGACCGTGAAGGGCCGGATCGCCGTTGAATCCTGCGCCGGAGTGACCGCGGGTGACGTTTGGACAGCGACCGCCAATGTGATGGCGGCCGCCAGGAATATTACAGACCTGAATGCAACAGTAGTTTTCATGTGACCTCCAGTTGCGCGAGCGACCAACGTCGCGCGTCTTCCCGGCGATAAGTGGGTCAGGCGAACCCTTTTTGTGTACGCCTGACGAACCTGGCGCTGAGCGGATTCTGCAGGCCTTGCCAGGAAAGTAAAGTTACAAACGCGGGACGGAAAATCGCCCATCGGTTTGCCTCCGCTCATCGCCCGCCGGCCCGAGGATTCTGGCCAATCACGGCGCGCGCCCGACCCATTGGGCGCGCCAGGCAGGAGCATCAAATGAATCGGCGAAATATTGTGTCTCGTGCCACACTTTTCCGCCCCGGAACTCCATGACACTCACGGTAAAAAGACGTTTGCCGCTGTAGTTAATCACGTACTCGCTAACCCAAAGGTTACCTCCCCCCACGATCCGCCTGACGGTAAACTCGGAGGGCTTATTAGGGTGATGGCTACGCAGTGCCAGCAGATTTTGGCGACCGTAAATTATCTCGCCTGACTGCGGGTACTCGCAAACAACGTCATCATGATAGATCTCGTGTTCGCCAACTTGATCACCCGCGGCAGAAGCCGCCCAATGACGATCTATCGCCGCGCGAATATTGTGCTCGTCCATCTCGTTGATATTACACCTCCTCGGGGACCGGTCATAACCCGATGCTGCTGTATAGCGGCGGGTGCCCTCACCCGCAGAAAACCCAGCTTTGGGGGTTCCCCACCGCCACGACACCGGACTCGCGGGTGTGACACCCGCCACTATATCAGCTGATTCCGGCGAACTTCATTGAACGCCTCACGGCGATCCGCGGGGAGCGCGACAAGATACTCGGTCACGGTGGATGCTGCCATGGGGCAAGTCTACCATGAGGGCTCTTGCCGGGGCAACAGCAACGTCCGGATACACGCAAAGTGCGAAGGGAGGAACGGGCGTTTGCAGAGCTACGTGCGGATTATGCAAGCGCAGCCGCTATACGTGACTCACGTATAGCCTCGAACCGGCCGGTGGTTAAAGAACTGTTAAGCGCGAATTGCCTCTTCAATCGCAGCTGTAGCAAGGCCCCGTGGCTCTGCGCGTTCCTGTTCCCACTCCTGCAGAGTACGCTTCGAGATTTGCAGGCGTAATGCAGCCTCGCTCTGCGAAAGATCATTCTTCTCACGCCACGCTGGGAGTCGGACTGACAGTTTCTCGGTCTCGGACTTCCGATGCCTCATCTGCCGCGAAAGTGTTCCGAAACCCATTTTAGAGAATGCTATACGTGAGTCACGTATAGCAGCAAGGACCGTTTGCTTTGGTTTGACAAAAATGGGCGAGCCCCGCCCTCCGCGGTCGCCGATCCAACGCAACGGCAGATTGCTACGCTGTCGCCCTATAGGTGAGTCACGTATAGCCGCAAGACCGCTTGCTTCGATTTGGCAAGATGGGCGTGCCCCTCCCCTGCCCTCCGCTGTTGCCGATCAACGCAACGGGAGATTCCTACGCTGTCGGCCTATACGTGAGTCACGTATAGCCCCCAAGACCGCTTGCTTCGGTTTGATAAGAATAGGCGGCCAAGCAATCCCACGGCTGTCGCGGGATTAGAGCAACGGAACGAACCAGCTGATCATGCCGAACCGGATGCCTTCCTTGTATCCGGGTGGCAGGGCCCGGTTGATTCCCCGGCAACTTCGTTCAACGCGTCACGGCGATCCGCGGGGAGCGCGGCAAGATACTCAGTCACGGTGGATGCTGGCATGGGGCAAGTCTACCATGAGGGCTTGTGCCGCGGCAACCGCAACGGCCGGGGACATTCGAGAGGGTCAGAGCGGCTTTCGTAACCATTGTCAATAGTAAGCTCTGCCTCTCCTCGCCTTTTGTGTCTAAGCTTGCTCTTCCCGCATGGTCTTCATCCTTTCGATCCATATCCGAAGATCGCTAATTTTGCTGGCGGAAAGAGTTCCTGTTTTTTCGATCACTAACATTGCATTCGTAAGGTGTGCTAAAAGGTCCTCGTCGTCGACCGTCCAACCTTTGCAGCTTCCTGTTTCTATTAGCCAATCTTGACGAACAGGCGCTTCACGCCAGTTCCACAAGTCATCGGCCACTTCCGCAAGCTGCTCATCCGAGCCTCCCATATCCTCTTGCATCCAGTTCCAAATCTCCGACATGCGCCCGGCCAGTAGCAAGGGCACTAGATCTCCACAATCTGGATAAGCGGCAATCCATTGTTCGATCGAGGCGCCGCTGTGTGGAAAAAGTAACAATGGTATGTTTGTCGGTGCTAGATGTTTGAAGGTAGCATCATGTCGTAGGTCTCCCATTTTGCGTCCCTCTCCCGACCACAAGAATGCAACAGTAATCGGATCGCGAAATTGCGCGTGACAGTTCAGCAAGTCGTTAGGTTTTAATATACCGAGCGTGAACATTTGGCTTAGAGCTTGAACCAAGCTCACTTCTGCTAGCCCGGGTAACGTAGGACTGTCAGCCTCGATCTCGCAGTAAAACCGCTCGGGGACGACCGGTAAGCCGCTAACCGCCGAACTTCCACCTTTCGTGGCGAATGGTAATCGTACGCACTTTTCGATAGCCTCCCGCTTCCAGTCGAAATCTATTCGTTCTCCTTGATCATGGATTAAGGCAATGGCGAGTAAGGTTGACACTGGAGCTTCGTCTTCAATCAATTTTCCAATGAATTGCTCAAGCTCGCGCGCAGTTGTTTTTCCTGCCCAGAAAAAGAGGACCGCTAGCCAGGCATCGTTGTGCCTTTGCTCCCAAAGATATTCCCGATCCAAACGACTGTCATCCTCGAGAAAGGTGGTCCCCTCATGGACTAGCTCTGCAACTAGGAACTCGCTGACAGTTTTGTGGACGAAAGACCAAGCTCCCGGACCAATAAGCAATCCGCTTCTCTCTCTCAGCGCGGCGATAAGCGTTTCTACGTCCTCCTTGTAACGGAACTTACGCAAAGCGTCCGTTACCAGTATCTCCATTACGGTGTCATCCACCTCGTTCGTCTGGTTGAGATGAAAGTGCAAAGCGATGTGTCCTAAAACGCGACGCTTTTCGGTGTCGTTCAAGCGCGTGGCCCGAGCGTTAATTCCCAATCCGGAGTCGCGCAATCCAAGCATTGCCGCGATGTACCGCTCGTACAAATTAACGCGTCCGCTGGGCAGCTTGCCATCTCTGTGATGGACGAAAAGCAAAGTGCCCAGCGTCAGCGGCGTGCGTGCAAGCGGTTGCAAGCTTTCGTCCTTCAAAAAGGTCTCTGCGAGGCGCTGTGCGTCGATATTACGAGCTTCCGTGCCTAATTCCGTCGCAGGCAGATGTGTATGCCAGCGTTGAATGAATTCAACGATGCGACCCTTGTCGAACGGCTGTAGCGTCCAATGATGCCAGTGATCTGGTAAGTCAGCAAGATGCCCGGTTTGAAGGGGACGCGACGTAACAATCAGCGCAGCGCGGCCGGCAATATTATCAAGATCGCGCAACCAGCCTTCCACCGCGTCACGCCTCGCCGCTCCGATTTCGTCGAAACCGTCGAATATTACGACAAGTCGACCTTGCTCCTGCCAATGATCCAGCGTCTGGGCGTCAAGTCGCTGGATAAGGTGAGGACCTCCCTGTTCACGGAGCAAGTCTAGCAATGATAGCTGTTCGAGCGTGTCGTAAGCGCGCAAGCGCACAATACACGGTATACGCGGTGACGACAGCTGGAGAAACTGTTGTTGTACCCATAAGCTCCACGTGCTCTTGCCAGCCCCAGCCGTACCGTGGACGACAGTCCTAGTTCCCTCTCCTGCCAACGACTCGAGGACGTCACTCGGATCCGTTAATGGCTTCGCGCCCTTGACTCGTTCCAAAAATATTGGCGTGACGAAATGATCCGAGAGTGTCCCATGAAGTGGTCGGTCTGCCCGCAATGGGGACAAATCCAAACGCAACGAAGCCTGGTTCAAAAGCGTTTGCGCGAAGTCCCTCAGCAGCTTTTCCGACCGCTGTGGCCCTGCACTAATGGTCCCGTCGAACTTCGCTCCAATCGCCGAAACCTTTTCCGATACGACGCTAATTTCATCTGCAAGTTCGCGAAAGCGCCGGAAAGTTTCGCGCTGACCGTCCGCCACCCACTGCTCGAGCGCGATCGCCGAACCCGATATGAAGTGCGCTACTTGAGGGAACAAAACACTGTAATGCTGATCTAGGTGTTGTTCTCGAATAACCTGTGGGACGTTACCATCGGGATGCACTTGCTTGAATATCCGCTGGCCGTCCAAATCAGCGGCAAATAGTTGGGCAGGTTCAGCAACAAGTCTCTCAAGTTCGCCGCAGATCGTCCCTAACAAAACCTCTCGCTGGTAGCCTGGTAATTTTTCCAGCGTCAAGTAGTCGTCTAGCTGCGCCGACAGCCGGTCGACCGCGTCTCCTACGAGGCGCTGCATTCGCCGGTTCTTCCTCGCATCCTTGAGAACATCGCCAATACTGCGGGAGGCAACGCCTAGAACGAGTTTTTCAAGACTTAGTATTGCGAACGATACGAATTCCATCGGAAACGATTGCGGGTCAGTCGGTGAATCTCGTCAAACGAGGGTTTGCCGCGAAGCGCTCCCGTTTTTTAACGGGATCGGGCTGGTGTTGGCAAGGGAAAGCGACACACGAGTCGTCGTTTCGGTTGGGCCCGCGCCCGGTTAATATGATGAGTGGCGCTGGAGTTTAGGCTCTACAGTCTCTTTGCGAGGATGTCCAAGCCAAAACCGCGTAAAAGACTTCGTCCACGCGGTTTTTTCGGCCGCTGGAAGTGGGTTTTGATCCCGGCTTCGGGGTTTTGCTACTCATCCCGGCGATGCAGGTGGCGGTGGTGCCGCGTAAAAGGCTTCGCCTCACGCGGCTGTCGCGGTAGAAAGAGAGCGGATGTTTTACGTGTACCTGTTGCATTCCACGAAGGACAATGGGTTTTACATCGGTTACTCGACGGACTTGAAGAGGCGGTTGTCGGAGCATACGCGAGGCGCTTCCTTCGCCACGAAATCCCGTGGTCCGTGGACGCTTATTTATTATGAGGCTTACACAGCGCGCGAAGACGCCGAAGGCCGAGAGAGATTCCTAAAGAGCGGGCCGGACGGCGTTTGCTGCGCGCCCAATTACATCACTATCTCCGCGTGAAAGGCTTCGCCTCACGCGGCTCCAATTATGACAGTCCGAAGGCTCATCAATCAACGGCGTGAGGCAAAGCCTTTTACGCTGCACCTCATCGACGGTACCTACGAGCTGTTCCGTCACTTCTACGGGCTGCGCCGGTTCAATAAAGGCAAGGACCACCCTTATGGCGCGGTCGTCGGCGTGCTCCAGTCCGTGCTCCAGATAATCGAGACGGGTGACCGGTACGTCGGCGTTGCGACCGACCATGTGATCGAGTCGTTTCGCAATCGGCTTTGGGCGGGCTACAAGACGGGCGCCGGCATCGAGCGCGCGCTGCTCAAGCAATTCCATCCGCTCGAGGAGGCGCTCGCGGCGATGGGCGTTGTCGTGTGGCCGATGATCGAGCTCGAAGCTGATGATGCGCTCGCTTCGGCCGCGCATATCGCGTCCAAAGACAAGCAGGTGGAAAAGGTTGCCATCTGGACGCCGGACAAGGACCTGGCGCAATGCGTACGCGATACGCGCGTGGTGCAAATCGACGGCCGGCGCAAAATCATTCGTGATGCCGCTGCGATTCGCGAAAAGTTCGGCGTCGATCCGCCGCTCATTCCGGACCTGCTCGCGCTCGTGGGCGATGCGGCCGACGGCTACCCCGGCATCCCTGGCATCGGCGCCAAGACCGCCGCCCAGCTTTTGAACCGCCACGGTCCGATTGAAAATTTCCCGCCGGACATTCTCGGTGAACAGCGCGATCTCGCGCTTCTCTTCAAGAACCTCGCGACGCTGCGCACCAATGCGCCACTCTTTAAAAAAGTCGAGACGCTGCGCTGGCGCGGTGCGACACCGGCGTTCGCGGCCTGGGCGGAGCGGATGGAGGCGCCGCGACTTCTCGAGCGGTGCGAAAAGGTTGCGGTGCGGCGCTGAACTGGATCAAGGCACATCGCGGAATTCCTCAGGGGGAATACCTTTGAAGCTCCAGTCGACACGCCGCGTTGAACGCTTTCATGATCTCCGGAGAAGTATTGCGCGATTGTGCCAAGCGCCTGTTTATTGGATCGGTGCTTGTCAGAAGCACCGCTACAACTTCGTCAGCCGTCACTCATAGCTTACTCGCTCAACGACCGGTCATTTGCTCGAGCTTTTCCGGATACCGAGCACCTTGCACGGTGATCTTTGAAGCGGCGCTTTCGACTTCACGGAGATCCTCTGGCGTAAGTTCGATTGAAGATGCTCCGATGTTCTCTTCCAGGCGATGCAGCTTCGTCGTGCCTGGAATTGGAACGACCCACGGCTGCTGCGCGAGCAGCCAGGCGAGCGCGATCTGAGCAGGTGTTGCCTTCTTCCGCTGCGCGATGGCGCCTAACAAGTCGACCAGCGCCTGATTCGTCTTCATCGCGTCCGGCGTGAAGCGCGGGAGCGTGCTGCGGAAGTCGGTGCTATCGAGCTTGGTGTTCTCGTTCATCGCGCCCGTGAGAAAGCCTTTGCCTAACGGGCTGTACGGCACGAAACCGATTCCGAGTTCCTCCAGCGTCGGGATCACTTCCTTCTCCGGAGTCCTTGTCCAGAGCGAGTATTCGCTCTGAAGAGCCGTGAGCGGCTGGACAGCGTGCGCGCGACGGATCGTTTGCACGCCTGCTTCCGATAGGCCGAAGTGCTTCACCTTGCCCTGCTGAATCAGTTCCTTCACCGCGCCCGCCACATCTTCGATCGGCACGTTCGGATCAACGCGATGCTGATAGAGCAGGTCGATCACATCGGTCTTGAGGCGCTTGAGCGAGCCTTCGACGGCTTCCTTGATGTGCTCCGGCCGGCTGTTCAATTCCGCCGCTCCCGGTCGTTGATCACTGCCACTCAGGTCGAATCCGAATTTGGTGGCGATCACCACTTCCTTGCGAAAAGGCGCGAGCGCTTCGCCCACCAACTCTTCGTTTGTGAACGGACCGTATACTTCCGCGGTATCGAAGAAGGTGACGCCGCGTTCCACCGCGGCGCGGAGAAGGTCGGTCATCTCCTTCTTATCTTTCGGCGGGCCGTAAGAAAAACTCATTCCCATACAGCCGAGCCCGATCGCGGAAACTTCCAGGGGGTTACTCCTTCCAAGATTGCGCTTCTTCATTTTCAAATCGACAGGATTTACAGGATTACATTGATTAAACTAAGAGTTCTTGGAGTCGTAAGAAATCGAGCCAATCTTGTTTAGCTACGCCGATACTCCTCGTCGGTTACCTTTTCCATCCAGTCCACCGGCTTGCCGTTCAGCGCTTCCTGAATGGCGATATGAGTCATCGCGGTGGTGGGCGTAGCGCCGTGCCAATGCTTCTCACCCGGCGCAAACCAGACCACATCGCCCGGTCGGATTTCCTCGATCGGACCGCCCCAGCGCTGGGCCCATCCAAGGCCGGACGTGACGATCAATGTCTGACCGAGTGGATGGGTGTGCCAGGCGGTGCGGGCACCCGGCTCAAACGTGACGCTCGCGCCACGAACTCGCGCCGGTTCGGGCGCCTCGAAGAGCGGGTCAATGCGAACTGTTCCGGTGAAATATTCAGCCGGTCCTTTGCCCGAGGGTTGCGAACCACTTCGTTTGATTTCCATTTCCGAAACGTCGTTCTTCCGAGTTTGCTCTCAACCCCAAACTCTCAACCATCAGCGATCTTGAGATCCAATCGCTCCCAGCGCTCTTTAAGTTCCCGACTTCGGCGTTGCGGTTCCCTGCTCCTTGATCCATCGCTCGACGCGCTCCTGTAGCAGGTCGAGCGGCATCGCGCCGCCGTTCAGCACTTCGTCGTGGAATGCTTTGATGTCGAACTTCGCCCCGAGCTGCGTCTTCGCTTCGTCGCGCAACTTACGAATCATGAGCTGCCCCATCTTGTAGGCCAGCGCCTGACCCGGCCAGGCGATGTAGCGGTCCGTCTCGGTCTGCGCCAACGCGTCGTTCACGTCGTTAGCGTGCATGAACTCAATCACCTTCTCGCGGCTCCAGTTCTTGTCGTGAATGCCCGTGTCGACAACCAGCCGAACAGCGCGAAATAGCTCGGAATTCAGCCGGCCATAGTCAGACACAGGATCCTTGTAGAAGCCGATCTCCTTCCCCAGTTCCTCCGAATAAAGCGCCCACCCCTCCGCGTAGGCGGAGTAACCGCCGCGCAGGCGGAACTTTGGCAGACCCTCCAAGGTCTGGGCGATGCTGATCTGCATATGATGCCCCGGCACGCCTTCGTGGTAGGCGACCGCTTCATCCAGCACCAGCGTGCGCTTCGTTGGATCGGCTACGGCAACCACCACGCGTCCCGGGCGCTTGCCATCCGGCGTGCCCGCGACGTAGTGCGTGGCCTCGGCTTTCGCGAAGCCCGGGATCGGTTCGACCGTCACCGGCGATTTCGGCAACAAACCGAATAGCTCCGGCAGCTTCGGCTCCATCTGGTGGATGTATTTCGCAAAATCATCCACGATCTGCTGCTCACTTTGTGGCTTCCACTTCGGGTCGTTGTTGATCGCCTCCCGGAAGCTGGCGAGATCCTTCTTTCCCTGCGCCTGGGCCAGCTTCGTCATCTCCGCGGTGATGCGCTCCACTTCCTTCAGCCCAATCTCATGCACCTCGGCAGGCGTGACGTTCATGGTGGTCATCATCTTCACGGCTTCGGTGTAACGCCGCTTGCCATCCGGCAGGGTTTCGATCGAGAGCTCGTTCCGGCCTTTCGGGTCGTAATCGGTGCGCAGGAAATCCGCGAACTTCTTGTAAGCCGGGACCACATCGTCGTTGACCGCCTTTGTGATCTCGTCGGTCAGCCGCTTCTTGTCCGCGTCCGAAAAGTCCGCTGGGAACTTCTTTGTCGGAAGGAGGAATGGATTCGCGGCGACGATGCCGTCGCATTGGCCCGGCAGTTTCTCGAGCACGATCTTTGGCGGCATCAAGCCGTCCTTGAGGCCCTGTCGCATCACCTGGATCGTCTGATCGATCACGCGCGGGATTTGGTGCAGGCGGGAAATATAATCCTGGTAGTGCGGCACGGAATCGAAAGGCACGGAAAGCGCCAGGTCCGCGATCCGGGTGTGGACGCCATTCTGCTGGTTCACCGGCATCTCGTAATTCTTCAGGCTGTAGTTGATGTCCTCCCGCTCCAGTTGCCGCTCAAGAAGACGATGGCTCAGCAGGTCGTTGTCGCCCATCCCGTCGGTCGGGATCGCTTTCAACCGCGTTAGAAAATCATCGGCTTCGGCATGTTGGCGGGCGATTTCCTCTAACGAATACTGTCCGAGCAGCGCGTTGTAGCGGTAGTCCCCAAACGATGTCGCGCGCTCGGGCGAATTCTTCAGCCCCGTCTGATAAAACTCCTCGAATAACGCGTTCTGCTTGGAAATGCGATCGGCTATAGGCGCAGGCTGCCCAAACGCCGATGACGCCAACGCCAGAATGAATACCAAAACCATGTGTCTCATAGTGCTTGAAGATAGCAGAGTCCGCGCGTCACGCCTGCGGGATGCAGCGCGCATCCTGACCCGCCGAGACATTGATCGGCACCGTCGACCCGCCTTGCCCTCGCCGTTCCAATTAGTCATTCTCCTGCCATGAAGAAACTTGTTCTCCTCGCCTGCGTGAGTTTGCCGCTATCCCTGTTAGCCGGAGGCGGATTGCCCGATAAGCCTTACATCTACGTCGAAGGAAAAGCTGAAATCGAAAAACCCGCTGACATGGTAACGCTGCGCTTCGACCTCGTCGCGCGCAATCCTGATCAGGCGAAGGCGAACCAGGAGGTTCAAGCCAAAGCCAACAAGATCCTCGCCATGATGAAAGAAAGGCGAATCGCCGACAACGACGTGATCGCGGGTGATATCAAATCGGCGCCTCAATATTCGACTAAAGAGGAATCCGGTTACAAGCAGGGCAAAATCATCGGCTATAGCGTAACTCGAATCTTTTCGGTCGGCGTGCGGGATGTCACCGCCTTCGCCAGGCTCGTGGACGAATTACTCGCCATCGGTGGTACGGAGTTTTCCGGAATCGAGGGCGGGCTCACTAAAGAAAAGGAAGCCCGCGACGAGATTTTTGAGAAAGCTTTGGCGAACGCGCGGGAACAAGCGGAAAAGACCCTGAAGACAATGGGTATGAAGATCGACGCGGTCTTCGCCGTGTCGCCCGTACCTATGCCAGAGATTCAAGCGCGGATGTTCCCAAACTCTTCGACGGAAAGGGTCATCGTGACCGGTTCTTACATTCCGAATGGCGGAAACCTGGCCCCTGCGGAATATCGGATCGCGCCCGTGACGATCAGCCAGAGCATTCACGTCATCTATCTGATCTCGCCGGCGAAATAGGTCTAACCAGCGGCTCGTCGAGCACGTAATTTAGCGACAACAATTGAAATCGCTCACTGAACATCTTTGGTTTGAGGTGCCGGGCCGGCGGGGGTTCATCAACATCACGCCGAAGATCGAGCACCTTGTCCAGAAGAGTGGCGTGACCGAAGGCCTTTGTCTCGTCAACGCCATGCACATCACCGCCTCGGTCTTTATTAATGACGATGAATCGGGGCTCCATCACGATTACGAGGTCTGGCTGGAAAAACTCGCGCCGCATGAGCCGACCACCGCTTACCGCCACAATCGCACCGGCGAAGACAATGCTGACGCCCACCTTAAGCGCCAGATCATGGGCCGCGAAGTCGTCGTCGCGATCACCAAAGGCAAACTGGACTTCGGGCCGTGGGAACAAATCTTCTACGGCGAATTCGACGGCCGACGGCGCAAGCGGGTGCTCGTCAAGATAATTGGCGATTAATCACAGGGCACACGGAGAACACAGAACCCATTCATAACCTATCTGCGACCTCGGCGACTAACGAGCTCGTTTCCGTTCACACCGCTGCGCGAAATCTTCGATTCTCTTGGCTACCTCGCCGGGCTTCTCCAACTGGATGAGATGGCCGACGTCCTTGATGACCTCCATGGTAGATTCGCGAATCCCCGCGTTGATCGCGGCACAATGGGCACGCACGTCTGCGATGTCGGCTTCGCCAGCCAGGATCAAGGTGAGCGCTTTAACTTCCGAGAGCCGTTTGCTCGCCGGCGGTGAAAGGCTTTGTTCGAAATGGTTGTCGAACTTTAGCTTCTCCGAATTCGCGACGAGCTGCTCGTAAATCTTCCGGCGAGCTCCTTCGTTCGGTCCGGCAATCAGGAACCTGTCTTCCGACCAATTCTTCGCCACCGCTCTGATATCGTCGCGCTGCAGGGGTTCGTTATTCCGGGCTCCCCGTTCCAGGAAGGAGGCCGTATAGGGCAGGCCATGCAGAACCGGGCCGATGAGAAACAGCCCGTCGACCATTTGCGGATGTGCGATGGCGAAGTCGATCGCTAGCGCGCCGCCGGACGAGCTGCCCACAATTACCGCGTGTTCTACCTTCAAATGGGTCAGCAGCTTCCGTAAATCTTCCGTCGACGAATAAGATTTAGTCGGCAGCTCGGAACGACCATAGCCGCGACGATCATACCGGATCACTTCATGCCTGGCCGCGAGTGGCTCCCAAACCTCATCCCACGTAACAGCGGGCAACAAGCCATCGTGCAGAAGGACGATTGCCGAACCTGAGCCGCGCGTCTCGTAGTAGATCTTGGAATCACCTACATTCAGGTAACCGCTAGTTTGCTTGTCTATGCCGCGGCTGTCGGCCTCAGTCGCTAAAACCAAATGGCCAAGAAGGCTGGCCGCACAAAACAACAAGGCAACTTTAGCCCGTGGAACTCTGAACACGAGGCTTGCATAACACTGGCAGTTTCCCGATTCAAAACCCCGTTCCATACCTTGTAGGGCAGGTAGCCTGCCCTGAGCGACAGTCGAATGGGCATCGCCTGCCATCTCCAATCTGGTCACTTCAATTGCAGCAATCTTTGCCTTGGGACTCACGGTCGTACTCGTCGTGGCGGCGCCACCAGAGATCGCCATCCTCGTTGCGCCCCTTGGGCGCTCGGTCGAGCCATTGGTACATGCCCCACAGCCCGTCGACTCCGCGCGAATACGCGGAATACGTGTGGTATACGACGCCGTCCTGGAGCACGAACGCGCTGACGCCCGGCCTTTCCCGCGTATAGGTGGCCACGTCGGTTCCGGACGCCGCCGCGAATTCGGTCGGTCCATCTGGAGCCGAGCGCGACAGCTTGGGCGCTTCGGCGCGCGACTCCGACGGCGGCTCTCGCTGATAATTATATTCGATCCCCTTGCGCTGTTGCTCCTCCGTGAACGAGACGTTGAAATCGAAGTTGAACTCGCTGCCGAATGATGAGGCCCAGGGGAACGTCCAGCCCATTCGCCGTTTGTACTCCTGCAACTGCGCTAGCGGCGCCCGCGAGATCGCCCAGAACATTACGTCATGATTGGCAAGGTGAGTCGCGATCCCGTTGAAGCCGTCCGCGATCGCCGAGCAGGAGGGACACCCCGCTTTGTAGTCGGGCCCGAACATGAAATGATAGACGAGAAGCTGCGACCGTCCCCGGAAGAGATCAGCGAGCGACGCTTTTCCTTCATCAGTCTCGAAGCGGTAATCCTTGTCGATCCGCACCCACGGCAGCTCCTGCCTGCGTCGCGCCACCTCATCGCTCCGCCGCGTCAATTCCTTCTCGGCCTGGAGTAACTCTAGCCGCGCTGCCAGTCACTCGCTTGCCGAGCCGTAGCGGTGCGAAGGCTGGTCACCTGTTCCGGTCTTAAGCTCAGTCATCGTTTTTCTCCTTTATTTCATCGGTCATCGCCTTCTCGCGTTCAGGACCACAGTAACTCTCAACGATCAACTCTCACCGCTCAACTTTCCTTTCGCTTCGGCGTTTGCTTTCCAGTTCAGCGAGGACCTGTGTCTGCTTTTTCAGCCGATGCCGGCCGCTCCTTCGGCGACTGATCGCCATTGCCGCGGCTGGCAAATTGCCGGATGAAATCCTCCAGCGGTTTTGAGCTGGCAGTATCTTCCCGAGTGTTGATCCCGGCTTTCTCGCTCAGGATCAAGGTTAGCAGTGTCTCGAGAACGCTGCCTCCGCCCGCGCCGGAGTCTTCGCCCGATCGGCCTCCGCCGTTGCTGATGAACAGTCGGCTCGGGACCAGCGGTTGAACGCTCTTCGAGAATTGATCCGCGAACACATTGAGCGCGTAGAGACGCGGATCACGATAGGCGCCGACCTTTTGCAATGTGACGGCCGCTTCGGCGAGACCTACTTGGGCGATCCGCGAAGATTCACCTTTGCCGATCAGTTCCTTCGAACGCGCCTCGCCCTCGGCCAGCGTGACTTGCTTCTTCGCCAGCTGTTCCGCCTCCGCGAATTCAGCCTGACCACGATTGGCGGCTATCTCAACGGCGATCGCGCTCTGCGTCAGCTCGGTCTGGCGTTCGGCCTTCGCCTTTGCCTGGTTGAGCGCGACTTGTTGCTTGGCCGCCTCCTCTTGGATTGCATAGGTGGCCCGCTGCTCGTCTGCCAACCGGCGCATGCGTAACTGGTCGAAGAGCGTCTCGATCGGGTCGGCTTGCCCTGCCGCAATCTGGCGCGATTCCGGCCTACCGATCAGCACCGCGACGACGTTGATGTCGTAACGCGTGAAGCGTGCGCCCAGCTCATCCGTGGCGTGCTTCTGGATTTCCTCACGTTTCGTCAGCAAGTCGAGCATATTAGATGTCTGCGCGACGTCGCGGAAGTAGGCCGTGAGGATCGGATCAAGCGTCTGCGTAATGAGGCGCTTCACATCGCCGAAACGCTGCACGACCGAAGGCGCCTTCTGGTAGTC
>Ga0193744_1000066_pt1 | contig 41909 bp, 20 predicted proteins | sample L1a1metaG_FD_143056 | JGI IMG/M metagenome (GOLD analysis project Ga0193744, IMG submission 143056) | Soil microbial communities from a riparian zone of the East river system, Colorado, United States - L1a1 | ecosystem: Environmental > Terrestrial > Soil > Riparian zone | place: USA: East River...
CGTACAGTAGATAGTACATTGAGTTCTCTATTGATTAGTTCTTCTGCACCTGAGGCAGTTACTGCTTCTATACGTCTTACCCCTGCAGCTACGGCACTCTCAGCTACAATTTTAAAAAGACCAATTTGACCGGTATAATCCACATGGGTGCCACCGCATAACTCAACTGAAAACTCAGGATCAAAAGTAATTACCCGAACAAACTCTCCATATTTCTCTCCAAACAACATCATTGCTCCGGTTTCCCTGGCATCCTCTATTGGCATATTCCTTACCTCATCTTTTTTGATATTCTCTCTTATCTTTTCATTTACTATAGCCTCTATGTGCTTTAATTCCTCATTACTCAGTTTCTGAAAATGAGAGAAGTCAAATCTAAGTCGTTTTTCATTTACATCCTGTCCTTTCTGTAAAGCGTGTTTCCCAATAACTTTATGAAGTGCAGCATGCATCAAATGTACCGCAGTATGATTACTGGAAGTACTGATTCTTGCAGCCTTATCTACAATAGCTACCAGGCTTAATGACAAATCTGAAGGCAGTTTATCTATAATATGAATACTCAGATCATTTTCTTTGATGGTATCTGTAACCTTAATATACTCCTTACCTGAAATCAAAGTACCCATATCTCCTGCCTGGCCACCACTTTCAGCATAGAAAGGAGTTTTGTTAAGTACCAGCTGAATTTGTTCTATATTTTTAGATATGGTCTTTCTGTACTTGACTATTTTAGCTTCCTCTGCAATAAGTGTGTCGTATCCAATAAATTCACTTTCTTTAACATCATTTATTTCTACCCAGTCACCTACTTCCTTTTGAGCATCTGCTCTGGACCTTGACTTCTGTTCTGCTAATGCTTTTTCATATCCCTTTTCATCCAGGCTCCATCCCTTTTCAGAAGCTATTAAGCGGGTAAGGTCGATTGGAAAACCAAATGTATCAAAAAGCTCAAATGCTATCTGACCTTCAATAATGTTCTTATTTACTTGTAGTGATTCAATTCGATTAAGACCCCCCTGAAGAGTTCTTAAGAAAGATTTTTCTTCTTCCAATACTACTTTAGATACGAATTCTACCTGGGCATGTAATTCAGGAAAAACCTCCTTAAATTCATCAGCCAGGATGTGTACCAGTGAATATAATAAGGGTTCTTTAAGATCCAGGAATGAATAATAATATCTGACTGCTCTCCTAAGTATGCGCCTCACAACATATCCGGCTCCTGAATTACCTGGTATTTCTCCATCAGCAATGGTAAATGCCACTGCCCTGATATGATCGACAATAACCCGCATTGCCACATCAGATTTTGCCTCCCTGTCATAACTTCCTTTGTATTTTATACCGGTTCTTTCTTCTACAAAATTAATGAGCGGCATAAAAACATCGGTATCATAACTTTTAGTTTTTCCCTGCAGCACCATACAAAGTCTTTCAAAACCCATTCCGGTATCCACATGTCTTTCAGGTAATGGCTCTAATGATCCATTTGATTTACGGTTAAATTGTATAAATACATTGTTCCAAATCTCCACTACCAGAGGATGATCCATATTGACAAGGTCTTTTCCCGGTATTGCTTCTCTCTCATCATCAGATCTGAGATCCACGTGTATTTCTGTACAAGGCCCACACGGGCCGGTATCACCCATCTCCCAAAAGTTATCTTTCTTATTGCCATAAACTATGTGATCCTGGGGTACATATCTCAACCAATAGTCCAAAGACTCATTATCTCTGTCTAATTTCTCCTGGTCATCGCCTCCAAAAACTGTGGCATAAAGTCTATCAGGAGGTATATTGCATACTTTTGTCAGGAACTCCCAAGACCATTCTTCTTTAAAGTAATCACCAAAAGACCAGTTACCCAGCATTTCAAACATGGTATGGTGCGTACCATCAAAACCCACATCTTCCAAGTCATTATGCTTACCTGATACCCTTAAACATTTCTGAGTGTCTACTACCCTTCTATACTCAGGTATTTTATTGCCCAGGAAGAAATCTTTAAATTGATTCATCCCCGCATTAGTAAACATCAATGTAGGATCATTCTTTATCACTAAAGGTGCAGAAGCCACTATTTTATGACCTTTAGAAGCAAAGAACTCTAAAAACTTATGCCTTATTTCCTTTGATCTCATCTTAGATTTTTGACTTTAACGATTCCTTAATCAATCTGGGTACAATAATTGCCATTATTACTCGCTTAAGCAAAGATATCGGTACTTGTTGACATATTAATAACATATAGTCCGAATACATAATATGTATTAATTTATATATGTAAATCTTTACAAAAATTCTATATTAAGAAAACGATTTCGTACTTTTACAATTCTGGACATTGAACCTGATTTAATCCCAATAAATTAAAGTCGGAATTTAGAATTAAAGGAATCAATTCAAAGTCATTATGCCAAAGGAGAAGTTTGTATATAATAGACATACGCTGAGATTTGAGAAAATACACAACACATTAAAATCTCGCTTATTTAAGTTGTTCGGGTTCTTATCCGCAGTGACGGTAGCCTCTATAATAATATTATCATTTGCATTTACTTATTTTCCATCGCCCAGGGAAAAAATGCTACTTCGTGAGATAGATCAAATGAAGAATAAATACCAGGATATTAACTCCCAAATGGATATGATGGGTAAGATACTGAATAATCTTCAGGACAGAGATGCTAATGTACATAGGGTGATGTTTGGTATGGATCCAATAGATAAGGATCTTTGGGAAGGTGGTATTGGTGGTCATGACAAATATGGTGCATATACACGTTATTCAAAGAGTTTTGAAACCCTTGCATCTACAGAAGAAAAAACACAAAAACTGGAAAGACAATTGGTTATTCAGTCATTATCATTAGATACTATCATGACAATGGCTAAGAAGAAGGAAAAATTGTATTCTTCTATGCCTATTATAACACCTATTGGGGCAGATAAATACAGGCAAAGAATTTCTTCATTGTCTGGTTTTGGTTACAGACTGCATCCTATTTTAAAGACCATGCGAATGCATACAGGTGTTGATTTTCCAGCTCCAAGAGGTACCGCGATCCAGGCTACCGGAGATGGAAGAGTATCCAAAATCGAAAATAATGCAACTGGATACGGGCGTAACGTCATTATTGATCATGGTTATGGTTATCAAACTATGTATGCCCATATGGATAAAATAAGCATATCAGTAGGACAAAGAGTAAAAAGGGGGCAAAAAATTGGTACAGTAGGTGATACTGGAAGAGCAACTGCGCCGCATTGTCACTATGAAGTGTGGTTAAAAGGAAAGAAAGTTAATCCTATTCATTATTGTATAGAAGGTGTTACACCATCAGAGTACTCAGAACTGGTAGAAATGTCTCAAAATGCTAATATTTCATATGACTAATCTTAAGCAATACTATGAGTATTTTGGTTAAGGAATTATATGATACTCCAAAAAGATATTTTACTATCGGAGAAGTTGCGAATATGTTCGGAGTTAGTCAATCATTAATAAGATTCTGGGAAGGTGAATTTCCCTCATTAAAACCCTCTAAAAACAGGAAAGGTGATCGACTGTTCACCATTAAAAATATTGATCAGCTTCGCACTATATTTCACCTGGTTAAGGAAAAAGGATATACATTAGAAGGAGCAAGAACTGAAATATCTTCTAAGAAAGGAAAGGAAGATAAAAAGCTCAATATTATAGGAGAATTAAAAAAGACAAAAGATCTCCTTCTTAAATTGAGTGAGGAGTTTTAATGCTTATTTATAGTCCCTGATATCCAGTTCTGAATTTATATTATCAAAATCTTTCACATCATTGGATGCTATAATTAATGTTCTCCCTAGTAAGTAAGAGTAAATCAGATTATTGGTCCATTCCACTCCTTCTTTATCCAGATTAGTAGAAGGCTCATCCAATAGAATAACTTCTGCCTCAAAACATAAAGCTAATAGCAACTTAACTCTCTGTTTCATCCCTGAAGAATAAGTTTTAATCAATTTATTGGTATGGCTTATGGTTGATAGTTCAACAAGATCATACTCTTTTAATCCTTTTACCAGTGGTCTAAATTTATGGTAGAAATTTATCATCTCTAGTAGATTAAACTCTTCTATTAATTCAATATAGGGAGCAGCAAAACTAATTTTATCATAGATGTTTTCTTCTTCAAGAGAGATTGAGTTTTCATTTTGGTAGGTTCTCCTACCTTTAGTAAGAGAAGTTTGCCCGGAGATTATTTTTAAGAGTGTAGATTTACCAGATCCATTGGGTCCTGAGATTCCTATTTTATCTCCTTCTTTAATTGTTAAATTCAGATTCTTGAAGATCCAATCATTATGATATCTCTTACCTGCATCTATTAATTGAATTAACATTACGAAAGACTAATATTGAATTGCATTAAAACCCTTCATCAAGCCCCGTTTAGCTTCCCTAATAAAACTCAATATTTGTGCTCTTTCAGCAGATTCAGGAAACTCATTTTCAATAATATGTACACTTTTTGTGATGTTACCACCTATTACAAATAATTGCCGGTAGATATCATGTATTGTTTTGATCTGGTCTGAGTTAAAGCCTCTCCTTTTAAGTCCTATTGAGTTAACTCCTGTATAAGAAAGAGGTTCTCTACCGGCTCTGACAAAGGGAGGTACATCTTTTCTTACTAATGAACCTCCACCAATCATGGCATGCTCTCCAATTTTTACAAACTGATGGACAGCTGATAGACCTCCAAGTACAGCATGTTTCCCAATTTCAATATGTCCAGCCAGGTTAACATTATTGGCCAGTATTACATTATTATTAACTATGCAGTCATGCGCTACGTGTACATAAGCCATAAGCAAACAGTTGTTACCTATGACTGTTTTATAATTAGCTTTTGTACCTCTATTTAAAGTGCAGTATTCACGTATAATTACATTATCTCCAATTTCCAGAATAGACTCCTCTCCAACGAATTTTAAATCCTGCGGTACTGAACCTAATATTGCACCAGGAAATATCTTACAATTTTTTCCTATTCTTACACCATCCATTATAGAAACATAAGGGCCAATCCAGCTACCATCACCAATTTGTACATCAGCACCAATTGTAGTAAAAGGAGATATTACAACATCTTTTCCTAGTATTGCATCCGGGTGAATTATGTTCAAATTATTTACATTCATCTTTTGTTCTTCTAACTATTTGTGCAATCAATTCAGCTTCTGAAACAACTTTGTTGCCCACATAAGCAGTCCCTTGCATTCGTACAATACCTCTTCTTATTGGTTCTAATAATTCTGCTTTATATATAATAGTATCACCAGGCAATACCATTGACTTAAACTTACAATTCTCAATCTTTAAAAAGTAAGTATCCCAGTTACCCGGATCTTCTTGTAATGAAAGTGCAAGTATCCCTCCTGTTTGTGCTAAACCTTCTACCTGTAATACCCCGGGGAAAATAGGATTACCAGGAAAATGTCCTTGAAAATAGGATTCATTAAAAGTTATGTTCTTAATACCAACTACCTGCGTTTTATTCAATAAAATGATCTTATCTACCATAAGGAACGGATACCGGTGAGGCAAATAACTGATAACGCCCTTTATATCTAATACAGGTTCTTTATTTGGATCATATTGTGGTATACTATTTAATTTACTTTGTTCATTATATGCCTTCTTCAATATCTTCGCAAATTGAACATTGGATGTGTGACCAGGTTTTGTTGCTACAATCTTACCAATTATAGGTTTACCTACCAATGCCAGATCACCTATTACATCTAATAATTTATGCCTGGCAGGCTCATTTTTAAACCTTAATGAAACCGTATTTAAAATCCCTTCCTTTTCAACTTTAATACCTGGCTTACCTAACTTTTCAGCTAGTTTATCAAGGTCAGATTGAATCATAATTCTGTCAACTATTACAATAGCATTGTCAAGGTCTCCACCTTTTATTAATCCTAAGGCTAGAAGTTGTTCCAGTTCATGTAAAAACACAAAAGTTCTGCATGGACCTATCTCAGTTGCATAATTCGCTATTCCCTTTAATGAAGCAAACTGTTGTCCAAGTACAGGTGAATTAAAATCTATCATAGTAGTTACTTCAAAATCATCTGCAGGAATTGCAACCAATTCAGATCCGGTTACTTCATCTCTGTAGGATATTGTTTTTTCTATTATAAAGTAATCCCTTTTAGCATTTTGCTCTGTTGTTCCAACTGATTGTATAGCTTCTATTATCAATTGTGCACTACCATCCATTATAGGTGCTTCCGGAGCATCAATTTCAATTAATACATTATCAATTGATAATCCAGTTAATGCTGATAAAGTATGTTCTACAGTACTTACCTGGGCATCTTTTAATTGTAAGGTGGTGCCTCTGATAGTTGAAACAACAAAATTTACATCTGCTGGAATCACCGGCATATCGGGAAGATCAATTCTTTGAAACCTTAACCCCGAGTTTTCAGGTGCAGGTTGAAAGGTCATTGTAACCATTCTACCTGTATGAAGGCCTATACCTGTAACAGAAACCGGCTGGCTTATGGTTCTTTGATTCATCTTTATATGATAAATTTTGTGTAAAGATAAAATAAACCCTCAGAAAGTATACGAATTATTAGTAGGAGCTGAGTAATTTAGTTGGCCGTTGTCCCTTGGTCGTTGGTCTAAATCGTTGTCCGATATCCGATGTCCGTTATCGGAGAAAGTTCATTTAGCATTAGTTGTCCGTTGGTCGAATCACTAATCACTATTAATTAATCATTATCTAAATACTAAACAATTCCCCCTAGGCAACTGACAACTGGCAACTTTTATATAACTAAATTACAAAGTATTGGAATACACCATATTATGGGTTAATTATTTTTCTTTTATTCTCATGTAATCAGGGTAAATTGACAACTATATATATAACGCACGTACTTTTCAAAAACGGAGAAAAAGTGTCGTTTTTGACGCTTTTGTCATAAGTATTTTTAAATGGCAATAAATAATAATTGTAAATGATTGAATGTGAGGAATTAAGAGCTTAAAATATTTTTAGTTAAAGTTTTTGGTTTTTTCTGTAAATATAATGAAAGTGATATTAGCAATTAAAGGATTTGGCGACTCAGACTAAAAAAAGTAAGACCTACACTTAAAAATCGATTAGGAAGTTTATCGATAAGCAAAAATACTGTAGACTAAATAGTGACTCCGCAATTTGCAAAAAATACTGCTAACAGACAACTATCAACTGGCAACTATATTAAAAAAAGCCCCCCTCCAAATTACTTCGGAGAGAGGCCATCCCAAAAACCGATTTATAGTTTATCGCTAGAAATCGATGTCTGGTTTATTCTGAATCAGATATTACGATTACTCGATAATGATCATCTTCTTAACTGCTGAATTAGTGTCTGTATCTAATTGATACATCAACATTCCTGCAGCCGGGATATCACTTCTTTGGATATTAACATTGTTAAGTCCTTTTGCGAAATCACCGTTGATAACTTTCACTACTTTTCCAGCTGCATCATGTAGCGTGATAGTAGCTTTGCTAGCTTGTGGTAATGTAAAGCTGATTGTTGTGAACTCTTTGAATGGATTCGGTTGGTTCTGATATAGTTCAAACTCATTTGAACTTACCACTCCATTGTTCGTGTTGAATTCAAGAGCCACATCCAATGATTCCTCGTTGCCATTAAATGCAACTGCAGGTGTTAAACTTGAATTCACATTAATAGCTTTGCTTAGTTTACCAGCTTTATTCGCTTTGAATGTCAATGTGAACAACACTTCATTTGCATTTAGTGTAGTCAATGACTTGCCATTCCAGCTTGTTGTGATCATTCCTTTCTCCAAATTAGTTAATCCGAAGTTTTCACCGTTGATATCTGCTGCCTTGCCTTCAAGACCTACAAAATCTAATGTGTTTACATCATAACCAATTGTAGCCTGGTAACCTGCTATGTTGTTGAAATCTCTAGCTGTAAAGTTTACTTTGTATTCTTGTCCAGCTACAAGATCTTGTTCAGCAACACCAAATGTCAATGTTCCGCCGCTTCTTACTTCATTGCTTCCGTTAGCTGAAGTAGGGTTTGCGTTATTCGTAACATCTCCCACTTTTACTCCTACAAAGTTTACAGATACACCTGATGTTAAGTTAGGTATTACCTTAACTTCTGGGAAGTTTTCTGCTTGCTCATTGTTCGTTGTAAAGCCATATGACTTGTCAACAAATCTCCAAGAAGTGTTTGAAGGGAAATTGTTCGTAATATGTAGTATTAACTGACGTAATTGTACAAGGTCACCAGTTGTAATTTTCTTATCTTTGTTTATGTCCGCTGCTACCTTCTTGTATCCTGAAGTTAACGCTTTCTTTCCTAAGATATGATTCGTAATAGTTACAAGGTCTAAAGTATTAACACCATTTAATGGGTTAAGATCTTTTGATGGTATGATTGTGTATGCTTGGTTCAATGGTAATGATAAATTGAATAAGCCGGTTGGTGTAGTAGTATAAGTTTTACCAGATGACACTGCTGTCATTGTAACCGCATTTACCATTTGACCAGTTTCTGTTTCAACTCCTCCTGCTACTACTGCTGACATTGTACCTCCAGGGCAGTTTTGTCCATTATCAGTAATCAAGATGAATGTGTTACAGAAATCCCAGTTACGTTCGTCATCTGTGATAACGCCGTCTCCGTTTTCATCATAACCACAGTCTCCTACCCATACTTCTACAGGTTGTGAACCAATTTCTGTACAATCAAATGTTACACTCAATGTTGTAGGTGGTGTTACATGATCTGATTCTCCAGTTTTGATAACACGGTGAACTAAATCAGCAAACGCACAACAGTTGTCATATGATGATCCAGCTTCCCAATCTGTAGCCCAGATAGTTACTACTAACTGTACTGGCATATCAGGTGCTGATAATCCATTGATACATACTGGTGTTGGTTTTTTACAATCTTTAAGATAGAATACATATGAACAAGTGGTATAGTTTCCACAACCATCTGTTGCTGTCCATGTAATTCTATGCTTTCCGAATGGTACTACTCCTGTAAATGTATTTCCTGATCCTGTAGATTGTGTTGATCCGTCGTTGAACAAATCAATTTTGTATGAGTACTTGATTAATGAATCAGCTGTACAAACATCTGTTGCATGTGTTGTCAATGTTACATTGTCACTACAAGCTGCATAGCTACAGATAACTGTATCTTTGCATGATGGGAATACTGGCTTAGAAATATCTAATACTTTAACATACTGTACGTGTTCGAAGTATCCGTCTCCATCATCCTGGAATGCAAGAATATTGAAAGGGAATCCTGGAATAAAGTAGTCACACTGATTGTGCCAAGGCAAATTAGGGAACCACTCTGTTAACTGATCATATGATAATGCAATTCCTCCTGTTGTTGGAGTCAAATTGTTAATATCAAATGTACACCAGTCTATAACTTTCCAGTGAATTACGTATTTTCTACATGCATCAGGTACTACTGTTAATTCATGTATAATTGGCTCAATACCTACACTTTCACAATCTCCTGAATGTATTGGTCCGTGTGTTTTTACGTACTCATTAATATCAAAAGTATTGATTGGTGTTTGTGTATTGTTACATGTAATTGTTGCATCACAAGGGAACTGAACTACGAAAGGTGTTTCATCTTCAAATGAAATTCTCTGGATACAGTTTCTTGAGTTTTTCAACGGTGAATTATCCGTTGCAACCCATCTTCTTCTGATTACATTATTGTAACAAGGATCTGGTTGATCAAGATCAGACCATGTAATTGCTAATCCGCACTCCTCTGTGTTGTCGTGTGCTACTGGCTTAAGTGCTGTAGGTAGACCCCATGCAATATGAAGATCTATACTATTTACTACTCCACCAGCTAATGGTGCATTATCATATACTTGTAATACCCAGATAGATGACCACACAAATTTATGTGTTGAACCTACTGGTACAGATATAATATCTGTTGAATTCTCAGGAAGTAACTCTAATGTAAATGGATCGATTATTAACCATGTGTAGTAGCTTCCTACTTCAAGGCCTACTATCGGTCCACCATTTTTAGCAGAATCATATAGTAATGTGATTCTTTGTCCTGCTACTAAACCTAATGAGTTTAACAAATTGAAAATCTCAAAATTGGCCATTCTGTTCGTCTGTACATTGATCTCATTGTATTGTACGTTTGCAAACGACTTAGATACTACATTATTCAATGGATATCCGTTGAATACTTTCAGGTGATCTGCTGGTGGTCTTGTTTGTCCAATTGACCAACTCTCTCCTGTCTTGTTGTTAGTTCCAAAGTTGTATGATCCAATACTTGGATTTTTAGTCTGGCTGCATATTGTGTTTGCAGGTATTTTTACATTTACAGTATTATAGTAATCAATATCATATGCCTGGTCGTTGAACGTGTTCAATATGTTCTCTCCATAGCAACCTGGGAATTGATTAGTTGTCATGATCGTAGCATGTACTCCAAATGGATTCAATAAAGTGATCTCTAATTGATTAGTATATGAATGTGTAATATCTAATGATACATCCAAATCCCAAATTGTAGATCCTTTAGGGAAACCTTGTACTGTTAAAGGGAACTGATACTTGTGTGAATATACTTCAGATATCTTTCCATCTATCTGGTTGTGTACGATCGTAGTATCAACTTCTGATGGTGTATAAGGCTGACCGCACCATACTGTAATGTCCGGAGGACATGTAATGGTTGGTCTGATCTTATCTTCAACATGTACTGTAGACCAACAAGTATTGAAGTTTCCTGATCCGTCTAATACTCTCAACTCTACTGTAACATCTGTTAAACCATTTACATCGCAGCAATAGAATGGAACTGTAGGTGCAAACGGAGTTGCATCATTACCCTGGCACTTAGGATTGTCTAATCTTCTTGCCAAAAATGTTACTGGTCCGCATACATCGAATGAACCATCATCAAATGATTCTGCCGTTACATATGTAATTGAATCTGTTAAAGACACTTGGTGGTATGACTCGCATATTGCCAATGGCTCTATTAGATCCTTGATCTGTGCTGCAACTGTACAAGTTGATGTGTTTCCACAATCATCTGTTACTGTGTATGTAAATACGTAGTTTCCTAGTGGTATGTCAAATGCAAAATAATTGTCTGCACCCGGATCTGTAGAACAGTAGTTAATTCCTTTTGCATCTTTTGTACATACTACTACATCCATATTATTAAATGTAGAGCAATTGTCTGATACTGGTACCCATGGTAATAATACATGAGCAGTACAGCCATAGTATTGACTTGGTTTGCTGTAAGATTGTACAATAACCTGAGCAGGTGTAGGACATGTAAGTGTAGGCCCTACCTGGTCAAGAACTTTAATAACCTGTACATGAGTTCCTATTTGTCCGGTACACCAGTCTAACACTGTCCAGGTACGTAATATTTTGTATGAATTCTGACATACATTGATCACCTGATCTAAATAAGTAGACTGGATGTTACAACCTGTTCCTTCTGGGAACCCTGTTGTAGCAGGCAATGGATATGCAGAAGTACAAGGCAATGCCGGTAGATCAATATTATCGTAATTATGCGGCCATACTAATGTAGCGACAGCAGCTTTTAGTACATTGAATATTTGAGTACATTGAGAAACGTTCCCAGCGCAATCAGTTGCTTTCCATGTACGTGCTATTTGTGAGAAATATGGACCAACACATTGGTTAGTAAAATTCACTTTATCTGAATATACTAATGTTGGGTTCGGATCACAAGCATCAATTGTAGCTGCATTCGGTGAACAGAATGGCAAACCACTGTAAGAGAAGTTAAGTTTTAATGCTAAAACCTGACCTTCATCTCCAGCAACACCATCAGTAATTATTAAATTCCAGTTTCCAGTAGCAGCTGCAGTTGTTAATGCTCCAAAACCACTATAAGGGTTTGCAGGCTGGAATGTACCTTCTACTGCATAACAAGCAGGAGGAAGAGCAGCGCAAGGATTACAAGTATTAATATAGTCAAGTTGAGTTTTAGTTGCATTAGTAGCTAATGTAATTTTCATATTATCATTTGCGCAACCTCCCTGACCAGGAGATAAAAATACACCTACAGATACACCTGTTGGAGATACTAATCTTCCTGAAATATCACCTACCCACGTATGTCTAAGTTCTAATTCTATAGAAGAAACTGCAATATTTGTAGGATTAGTACAAGCTAATGCAGTAAAATTAACCGGTATGATAGAAGTCTGAGAAGTATTAGAAGTAATGGCAGACAGAAAACTAGCATTGAATCCTACATTATGAGGACCGGCAACAGAATTTGCAGGAGAATACGGATCTAAATCTGCTCCGCATGCTACAATAGCATCTACACAATTCAATACAGGTGGTAATTTATCTTCAACAGTAACATTACTCCAACAAGCATTGTTAGGGTTTACCGGATCAATAACTTTTACTACGTATGTATTGTTACCACCACAATGGTAAGTAACTTTCGGGCTACCAGGTATTAAAACACCATTTTGGTATACTTCTATTATGTACTTATTAAGACAACCCAATGGCTGGCTAGTTAAAACATCGCCACCTTGAATGGTTGCCATACAGTTAGCACCTACAGAAATTTGTACATTACCTGTACATGACAATTGTCCACCCGGTGCTGTAGGATATTCAACAACACAAACAGGGAATGCACAAGTTTGAACAATAGCGCCAGTTTGAGGAACTACCCAATTATAAGTTACTGTATTACATCCAATAGGGAAAGTGCTACCACTTTTCAACAAAACACCATTTACAATTGGTCCTACCTGTGTTAAAACAGGAGTAACTTGTGCAGGAACAGTTGCAGAAGTTGTAGTACCAATCAATTGCTGAATCAAGTTGATCCCAAAGAATCCATTATTAGCATAAGATTGGATACCCGCAAGAACCTGACAAACGTTCACAATATCAGGAGACTCTATATAACTAGGGCAAGTTTCGCCATTGCCATTTGAGCCAACAAAATTACCCGCAGATAATTTATGAATTTCTACTCCAAGTTTAGCACCTATTGGAACATTAAATGGTGTAATTAAAGGAATAATATTATTAACACCAAAAGTAGTAGCAAAAGGTACGGATTGTGCTACTAATGTCATTTGTGTCTTATCTAATGTACCACCGCATACAGTACCTGTATAAAGATAAACCTTTATTTCAACTACCCCACCCGTTAGTAATGATCCTACTCTAACGGAATTTAAGGTAAACTGAACAGCATTACCATTATATGCACGCCAATGACTTGTACCAGGATTAGCACAATCTAAAGCGTTATTTACAACTGTCGTACTAAGATTCTGAGTAACAAGAAGTGGTGCGGGTACCTGAACGGTAACATCACAACCATTAGTAGATGTCGGCAAAGGCCATGAAACAACGGCATCACATTCTCCTGGGCCTAAATTAGAAGTTATAGGAGAAGGACAAGTATAAACACATGGTACTACCGGTACAGCTTGCGCAATAGTAACTGTTTGAGGAGTTGCTATTGTTCCTTGCTCACCATTATATTCTCCGGTAATTACAAGAGGTCCAGTGAATGCAGCAGGTATTGCTACTGTAATAGTATAAATCTGTGCGCCGCCTGACCAGAAACCATTAAAAGTTCCAACACCAGGAGTTGTCCAACCTGCTGAACGATATGATACTGAGTTAGTAGAAGGAAATTCTCTAACACCAGTGTTAGTAGCTCCACCGCCAGTACCTGAAGCAGGCAAAACAGTACCTTGATTAATAATTACCCCTACTGGGAATGATATTTTTACTCTGTCACCCCATTCACCATTACCAGTGAAAGTTGAGGTTACTGTAAAAGTTACATTTGTTCCCGGGTTGTATGGAGTTAATGGCGTTACCGTCATTGTTGGAATAAAAATGGCATGACTTACCCCAACCCATAACAACATAGCAAGGACAAAAGAAAGTGGTTTCATGAACCATCTATTCTTTGTAAAATTTTCTTTTTGCATGGAATTATAATTTTTTGGTTAAATAAAATTCAGTGATATTCAATTAAAACAACTGAACTGTTTGCTTGTAAATATTCTGTTGGTCAACTAGAGACATATTACCACCAGCTTTTAGATTAGCTCTCTCCATAGAAGTTATTACTAATACTTCAGGTGCAATATTATATTCCAACATTACTAATATATTATTGTAATAATTGTATTTATACAATTCAATCAACGTTGCAGTACCCTGTGTAACAGGTCCTTGAAGCGCTTGCCTAGCTGATGAAAGCTGGGTGATAACTGTATTTACATCCCAGGAATGCAAATCATATGCTGAGACCCCTGCTTGTACAGCTGCTTTTAACTCCGGATTTTTAGTGGAGGAAAGACTAAGTTGTGCTTGAGAAACATCAGATATGAATACCATAAAACCTAGCAACAAAAATGCTTTTAAAAGGTGTTTCATAAGATTAAAAAATTTAGTTTTAAATAATAAATTAAATTCATAATTACAGTAGGCTTATTTCAATTCGTATGGTAATAGTGTATCAATATATAACTGTAGTATTCAATCAATTAATTATAGTAAGCAATCACCTTCAAATTCTAAATAAGTATTTAATTTCAAAAGGATACATTAGTAGTCATTTTCAATTTTAGCAGTAGCAACAATTTATATTTCTTATACCATATACATATCTCAACGCACATAAGTTGGATACTTAAGCCGGTTTTGATTCTATCTGTCGGTTTATTTACAAGGAGAAATCTCGGGAAGGATTTTGAAAAGTTCTTTAGATAGAACTATTCGAAGCCTGACTGTTCATGAGAAAACTACTTGTTTTAAAATTGCATTTAAAGAATTGACTTTATTTGCTTTTTCAGTTTGTTGAGCCAGTGTAAGAATTAGTTTACACGAGCAGTTTTTTTTTTGGAATTTACCCTAAGGAAGCCTAACGACCTTGAGAAGTTGTTTTTCGGTTTAAGGGAGAAGTTTTTCGGTTGAGGGGAATTTTCGGTTTAGGGAATTCAATTCAACTTCTCTTAATTTTTGGTCCTGGCTTTATTTTTTAATATAAAAGTACAAAGGTAGGTGAATTCAAAAAGATGCGCATACCCAATAAGCGGTATTTTTCGTATATATTGTACAAGTCATTAATAATGATTACACTTTTACTGTAATAATTTACAAAAATAGAGTAATCGTTTATATCGTCTTTAACAAATGAGTAAACGGAATATAACAACAGATAACAGGTATGGTCAATTGAGGAATCGGTAAGGATACAGCGGTGTAGAGTCGTTCAGTATTTTCAAATGAATATTCCAAATGTTTATATTTTATCATATTAGATGTTGCAAAGGTAAAACAGAGTTTCATAATATGCAATAGCTTATTGATTTTTTTTTTCATTTACACAATATTTATTAAACTATGCAAATGGCGTTCCAAGTTTACGCTTTTGACTAATAAATTTCGATAACTTTAAATTACAAATAATATTACCATAAATTTTTATTTATCTTAGCCTGGTATACTAACTTTTTTGTTGGTTTTTTTCAACTATTAGCTTAAAGAAGAGCTTAAAATATTCTACAATTTCTTTGAGTTAGTTTATGAAAGAGGCGAATTAAAAATAAGACTAAGCCTTTTAGCAATGAACCATTAACAAAAGGTTCTGATAAGCATAATGAAGCTTTTATTTATAGCCCTCAGAAATAGTGTTACATTAATCTTTTACTATTTATTAACTTTTTCGATTTGAAAAGAAACCGATCCCTCTTTACCGGTTGGTTCCATATTTGGATCAAATATCAACTTATCTTGTTGGGCTCCTGAATTATACATTGCTTGTTTTAAAATATTCAGCCTTGCGATTCTAAGTGTTTTATCTTTGGTATTTACATTTACATTTATCTTAAACATTAAATTTTCTACTACCGGAAAATAAGTAGCAAAGACTATTGTTTTCATTTCATCACTCTCCTTTCCTTCTAACGTAGATTGTCCTTCTGCAAATTTCAGCTCATTTGTTTCAAGTATATTGTCATAAGTTTTCCCCACTATTGTATCCTGAAAAATAATATCCATAAATTTAGCAGCCATACTTCCTTTATTATATCTATTCATCCCGAAGTATCGTCTTGAATGGAACATATAAATTCTCTTTTCAGTGGAAAGGTTTTCATAGGCTGTACCAAAAATCTGCTTATCTCTTATCTGTGGAAAATCTTTAAAAAAAGCAGCGGTATCAATTTTTTTCGTAACATCTTCAAGTTTTGCAGGAGGAATTTGCCTTTCAGCGTTTTTGTTATTTGAACAAGCACTTAAAAAGGAAATTAATAAGATTAATTGAAATGCAGTCTTCATAAATATTTTTTTGGTATTAACGGTAATTTCAAGTATTGGTTTCAAATGTGCTTAGTGGCTATGAGTTGGTAAATCATTGTAGTAGTTAAGTATTATTTATAATTTCTGAAATTTGATATTACTAAGTATTATAAATTTTGTATCCTATCAGATAAAATTCATATTCTATTTATAAAAAATAGGGTTCTATTAGATTCCCATAAAGAACTTCATTTGATAAAAATAGATTGGGTCTATCCTGAAGACATATATAATGGTCTCAGAATAGTATAAATGCATTTTACATTTTATCACACAGGTGCCGGCTAATGAGGAGGAGCACACATGATTATTTTATTTTGCAAATCTTTAAACTGGATCTTATTAATCTGTAAAATTTCATAGATTTCTTTTTCTTCATTTACTTTAATAAACTGATTGGGCTTTATATTTTTAAATATCTGTGTCTTCCCTGAAGCAGGCCAGACAATTTTCATCTCGTCAATAACTGCAGCTGTGCCTATTCCGATTTCCATTCTCAAAGGGGAACATCCAAAACTACCTCCTGAATTCATTTCACGATAAATCATACGTTCTTTTCCACCGTCATGTATTTTAATGATGATTTTAGAACCTATCCCAGGTCTGTTTGATTTCTTACCTTCTAATTTTAAACCTAACCAGTTATTGGTGGTATTCTGCCCGGGATTTAGAAATATAGAACTCTGATATCCATCTCCATCAAATGCTCCCCCCATTTTTATTTCTATATCTTGCCACCCATCATTGTTCAAGTCACCAAAAGCTACACCATGCCCTTTTTGTAAGTGACCAACCCTTGCAGAATTGGTGACTTCAACAAAGTTCTTTCCCTCTATATTTTTATATAATCGATTTGGAATAATAGACCTAAAACTTGGGTTTCCTGTCCCGTAATAAAGATCCAGGTATCCATCATTATCTATATCTCCAAAATTGGCACCCATACCAAAAACAGTCTGATTCATATCCATGCTTTTGGTTACATCTGTAAAAGTCCCATTTTTATTATTGTGGAATAATTGAATTTTTCCCGCAGGATCATCTGTTGGGTGAAGTGCTTCTAAAGCACTCTTAACTGAAAGTGCTTTATCAAAATCATAATTGGCCATTACCAGGTCAAGCCAACCATCATTATCATAATCAAAAAAGAAACTTGAAAATGTTGGCTCTTTATAACTTGGAGGAAATCCAGCTTTATCAGAAACATTTTCAAAACCAAGTCCTTTATTTTTAGCACCGGTATTATGTAATAAGACTTTCTGGTCTCCCAATGTAGAAATAAATACATCAGGCCAGCCATCATTGTCATAATCGCCGGAAGTAACGCCTTTGGCAAATACATTTATATTTAATCCAATCTTTTGAGCAACATTTGTAAATGTGCCATCCCTGTTATTTATAAAAAGTTCACAAAGATGATTATCTTTGGAAGCAATGGACTCATTGCCAATAAAAAGATCTAACCAACCATCATTATTGAAGTCATTCCAGCTTGCGGTTTGTGTCGGGTGTTCAGAATAAATTCCGGATTTTAAAGTTACATCCGTGAAGGTACCATCACCATTATTCCTGATTAATGAATTTGGTTGTAGAATATTATTTCCCTGACCTTGCCAACCTCCCCGCAGAATAAATATATCCAGAAACCCATCATTATTATAATCTGTCTGACATATATTTAAGCCACCTTTAAACCTGTTTAAATGAGATTTTTCTGATAAATCAGTAAATGTTCCATCACCATTGTTCCTAAAGTAATGTAAGGGATCTCTTAGACTCCATGACGAATAAATAACGTCAAGATTACCATCATTGTCAAAATCATCCACGATCATCCCACCCGATAAACAAGATTGGCCAATTCCCAAATCTGCTGCAATATCTTTAAATGCATTTACTTTCACTTTGCCCGGCGAATCAAGGCCAGGTATTAGCCATTTTTTAGGAACGTCTTTTGGATATCCCCCGATTGTCATATAAGCAATATTAATAAGCCATCTTGAATCATAATCTTCAGGATTTTCAGTTAAGACAGTCTTGTAACAATCAATTGCCTTTTTTGCCGGTTCTTTATCCTGATGAATTCCCATACCCTCTATAGGCATTATACAAGATTCGCTTCCATGGTTCATAATACAATTCTTACGTTCAGCCAATCTCAAAAGTGCTATCCCCAGGCTAGGTAGAGCAACCGCTCTATTTTGAGGTATAGACTTCACATATTCATTTATAATCTTGTATAATTCCACTGATGCTTTCTCATCTCCTGCTTCAAGCAAATACAATGCTTTTTCGTTAGCCATGTTTAACTGTGCATTAGGTTCAGTAGTAATAGGCAAAAGAGAATCAAGATATGCAATTTTCTTTGCACTGGCATAATACCCATCATGTGTATTCATTTTAATCCGAATGTTCTCAAGTAAATCCACCATCTTTTTTTCAGCAGTTGCATCATCCATTTTACTTTCATTATTCTTACAACTGCTGTAAAAAATGATCAGAATTGAAATAGTAAGATACACACACAGGTGGGAAATTGAATTTATAAATTTCATTGTTTAATCTAATTTACGGACCTAATAATATTTCTTCTTTTGATTAGCACATTTTCTATTTAAGTTATCAATTGTTATTTTACTAATAAACAATTGAAATCAAAAATAAGAACTGCCAGGTGTTTTAATCTTTTAGAAAGGTACTGTTCTATTTTAGAATATAAATTCAAACTGTAAAGCTTACAAATTTACTGCCAAAACACTCATAGTTTATTAAATTAATATTAGAATTTTCTAATACATTGATAAGCCTGAAAACTATTCAATTATTAATATTATAATGTATTTAAATCTTTAAACTTTCTTATGTATTTGTAATAAATTAAGAGATATTTCACATCTTATAAATTTGATTATATACAAACAGCACTTTACATTATTAAAAATTATTTTGAATTATAGTTATTTAACTTCAGTCCATTTTTGGATTGCTGCATCATACCTGAATACATATTTACTTTCTTGTTTTTCTGTTGGCGCTGTGAGATTATAGTAAAATTGTAAACCATAAACTTCCAGATCACCCTCTCTGGTAATTTTAAATTTTCTTACTTTATCATCACCCCTTTCTCCTTTTCCTTCAATAGAAAATTCTTTCCTAACTTCGCCTATAAATTTTCCTTTATTATTTATAAGCATTGAGTAAACATCTCCTGTCCTTGCGAGTCCATACAATAGTCTTTTTTCAGTACCCATTTGAAATGATATTAATCCAAATGCATCAATATCCTTTTTAACTGATATTACTTCCTTAGTATATGGATTCAAATGGTATATCATACCATTTTCCTTTTCAGGGGTAGAGCCTAATACACTACTGGCAAATAAAGTATAATCATCACAATCAAAGCTTATTCCAATTAAGCCAAATGGATTTATGAAATTTCCAGATATCTTGCTGGTATCATAAGGTAAGCTAATAAGTGGTTTCATTATACCAGTATTTGAATTAACTTCATAAATCGTATTTTGATCTTTTATAGGATTTTCAAGTACATTAACTTTAGGAGATGGAACAATAAAAATATTGCCCAGATGATCAATAACAAAAGGTCCAACATTTCCTGCCATTTTCCAGCTTTCATGCTGATAGCTGTGTATTCTTTTACTATTTGGGAATTGGGGATATTCTAATTCAACCAGGACTAAACCACCCATCCTCAATTCTGTGGTACTGATCGCCGCACGGCTGCCATCAATACCTTTTATTTGATCAATAAAAGCCGGTTTAGCTCTACAATCAAATATTACTTTTTTATCATTTATTTCATAGGCATGAATATTTAATAATATTGCATACACTAATGGATACCAACTGAACAAGAAAGAAATCATATTTCTAAATTAATGATTTTGTATTATTGGTACAAACATAGGACCCGACATACAAGGAAATATTTTTGATTTTATCACTCCGCTTTCATAATAGGATTGTGCCCAACAATACTCCTTGCCTGAAGTATCATCATTTTTAAGTTGAGGAACATACCAAATAACTAGTCCGGTATTATTAATATTCTCTTGGTCTGGATAAATGAATTTATCAGGTCCCTGGTGGAAATCTGTATTGCAACAAGGCCCAATTGTAATAAGATCTGTGTCACCTTCATCCTTATCAACATGATGAACTGTAACATAGGTATATGCGTTATCTCCCCTTCCTCCATCATGAAACTGTCCCCTGTTGGCTTCTATATAATACCCATTATCTTTTGGGTCATATATTTTATACTGAAATCCTTCAGGCGTATAGGTACTTAATATATCCTGAAGTCGCCAGTTTTCCTTTTGCCATGTTTTCCATTTATTGATATCCCATTCAGCAAATGAATTTTGTTCGCCAGCAAATGCTATTCTGGAAACCGGTCGATAGGTGCCATCATTCCCACAACCCCTTCCAAGACTACCAAATGCAGGTCTGAACCGTCCATTATTGTAAAATTCAAATCTTTGGAGGTAGTTATAATTGCAAGGAGCAGGCCAGCCCTCACTAAAATAGTTTTGTTCAATTGCAATACCTATTTTTTTACCATTTTCTACTATATCAATTTTTCTTGGCGGATCTATAGCAACCACTGCTGACTGACTAAACATTGGACATCCAATTGCATCTGAATAACCAAATCCATCAGAATTTGAATAACTAACATGCCAGTCCACCAATTTCATGCTATTAATTACTAAATTGTTTTTATAATATACTTCACTGATTCGCAATCCATCTGAACTGGTTAATGTAAATTTAAATCTCCAGTTTTCATCCTTATATAAAGAATCTTTTAAACAATAACACTCCATTATTTTTGCATTCTGAATTCTTCTTTCACTTATTCCCTCACTATGTCCCACATTGGTCCATCTAGTGCCTACTAATTTAAGATCTGTAAGATCGACAATTGCCCAAAGTGCTTTATTATCTTTTACGAAAGTTGGAGCAACACAAAGATGTAAACTTCTTTCACATTTAGTTCTGTTTAATGCGGTTTTTGTACTTGCCATAAGTGCTTCTGAATTTTCTGGTTTATATGATAATTCTTTTAGAACTTCAGCTGAGTTACAGGCAATCTCCAAAGCGAGTATTTTTAAATGTTCTGGTATATCTGGTTGACTATTAGGAATAGTATTAACTTTTAATACTTTATTTTCACCAATATCAACAAGACAAATAGAAGATAAATTATATCCGTAATTATACATTTCAACTCTATAAATATTTCCATTTTGATCAATACCCGCAGGTAATTCACTTTGCCTGGCAGGATAAACTGCAAATATTTCATTAAGCAGCGACTCACCCATAGGAGTCTTACAATTGACTATAAATTGAAAGTTTGATATGGCTAATGCTTGCGCCAAATGTAGTTTAGGATCTGTGAGTTTTAATTCTAAAATTGGAAAACCGGATTTAAGAACAGTTTGAATATCATTTCTCCTATTATTTAATAGGGAATCCAATTTTGACTGAGCAAATGATATAGTCAAGCTGCAGCAAAAAAAAAATATAATACAGTACCTAAATTTTAAAATCCTGTTTAGTCTATTTAATAAACTCATAAAAATTAATAATTAAATGGATTTTTATATTGAGGGTTATTAACGAATGTTGTATCATTTAAGCTTAATAGAAAAGCAATTATATTCATTTTATCTTCCATACTCATTTGATTATCCAGCTTAGTTTGTATAGTAAGAATTGAAGAATCTTGCACATCTCTTTGCCCAAAATTACGGTATCTATTAGCATTCTCATAATCATTTAAAACATCTAACAAACTTTCAGCACTTCCATCATGCAAATATGGGGAAGTAAAACTTAAATTGCGCAAGCTAGGAATTCTGAACTTATTACCAGTTTCACTAAATCCAAACTTTTGAAAATTATCTTCAGGTCTTTTGGCTCCTATAAATTGATTAAAATTTGGACCTGAATGGCAATTATTACAGTTATATTTTTCAGAATAAAAAAGGGTTTTTCCTTTTTGAGCATTTATAGTTAAAATTCCTTTATCATTATCGCTATTATAGGATTTAATAGATAAACAAAACGCCGCTAAAGACTTGATGATATTATTAAAGTTAATCGGGAAAGCTTTCTCTGGAAATGCCCTTAGAAATAAATAAACATAAGAGCTGTCGCTGCAAAAGCGATGTAATATTTCCGCCTCATGGTTTTTAAGCCCAAGTTCTTTTGGTGCATCATTAAAAAGAGGAATATGCAATTGATCTTCAACCCTGATTATTTCCGGTTCATTCCAATTAAAGGAAAAATTCGATTCCAGATTAAAAAGAGGTAGGGAATTATGATTAAGCTTATCACCATAAATACCTATACTTTTTCTATATCCGTCTGTAAAAGCAAATCTTTGATCATGACAACTGGCACATGACTTTGTATTATTATAAGAAAGTCGATTATCATAAAACAGGTATCTTCCAAGTTCTATTAATTGTGTGGAGTCAACTATAGTCGACCTGGGATATTTTTTTGATTTATCATTTGTAAAACAAACCAATAAGCTCCACCCACCACATAAAATAAAAAGGATGAGAATACATCTAATATTCTTTCTCAGATTCTGAATAATTACCTTCATTTATTTTATTGGAAGCCCCATTATCACCTTGAATATTTATTACAAAATAGAGTATATATTAATTTAATAGTATATTATTAATCCAGTTAAAAAACAAGGATTTTATCAACAGTAAATTACAGATTCTACAATTTGTTCAAAATATTGATTAGTCTTTCAGACCCATCATTTTTTAGATAAAAATACTTGTACATTACTATTATTATTAGTACATATTATTTCATTCTTATCACCTTGTTTGATTAAAGTCATATCTCTTGCTTCTTTATTTAGCCAAATACCTGATTCTTGTGAAAGAATCGGTTTAAAATGTCCTTTCCCATCTCCCAACAATATTAAACCGGTTGATGCATCATAAATACCAGTTTCAGTTTCAGCACCGGAATCATTGCCTGCGAGTAAAAGATCCGGGATTCCATCTTTGTTAAAATCATTAACCAGAATGCACTTTACGGGTGAAAATTGTGTATACATTGGCAAATCACTTCTTTTAAATTTAGCTTTTTGGTTTTCAAAATAACTAGATGTTAAACAAAAAGCTTCGTATTTCTGAGCAGTTGAAAGATCGCCAATTACATCCTTTACTGTTGCGCTTGAATAAGCACGATACCTTGGATATTTCTTTTTTATTGCTCTTACTTGTTTTGAAAGTAAATCACGTTGTACAAAGGGAACATAATTACCTTTATAGAGAAAAGCCATAATTGGATCCAGGCTTCCGTTACCATCAATATCTTTTGAAAATAACGCTAAAGGCTTTTCTTTAGATGCTTTTAATCTTGTATTAAGACCAAGATTTCCCCCAACTATATCAAGATCACCATCACCATCAGCATCAAATAGGACAACTGTATTCCACCATCCATTTGTATCATCCAAGCCAAAATCTTTAGTTGCATTTACATAAATATTAGCTTTTTTCTTAAAGACAGTTATAGGCATCCATTCTCCCGCTATAACTATTTCGTCTTTTTTATCTCCGTCCAAATCCCCAATGGCAATAGAATAAACCATTCCAATTTTCTTTAAATCAGGTATTAATTGATTTGTACCATCAGTAAATATTCCGTTATTATTTATCAAGACATAACTATTGGGTATTGTAGGATAAGAACCCGGGGTAACTTTTCCTCCAACTATTATATCTAGATCTTTATCCCCATCAATATCCAATGCGATAACACTTCCTGCGCTAGTTCTTATATCAGGAAGAGCTTTTAAAGCCCTTGTAAAATTTCCTGCACCATTATTCAAATATAACCTGAGTTGGTATGCTTCCGATCCTGCAGCCGCTTCATTACTGCCACTGGATACTATAAGATCCAAATCTTTGTCACCATCAGCATCAAAGAAAACTGCATCACTATCTTCATATCCTTTATCATTAATAAAATCTTGAACTTTATTTACAATAAACTTTCCATTGTCAGTTTGCAAATACATTACTCCTGGTTGACCGGCAGCACCTCCTATATAGATATCTTCCTTCCCATCATTATTGACATCTCCTTTGGTGATAAATGGCCCCTGGTTAGAGAATTTATGTGGAATTAAACGCTCATTATTAAAGTCAATATATAAGCTATCTTTATATAAAAAATCTATACCCGTACTCTTTGATATATCATTAAACATCGGATCAAAAATTGGTAACCCGGTCAGTTTTTCCTTTCCTGCATCCGAATAGTTCAGCTTTAATCTTTGATTGGCATTTACATTTGAAAGTATCTGACTTCTTCCATCCGGCCACCTTACTTCTACCCTGTCGATCTTTTTAAATTTACCGAGACCAAAATGGATTAAAGGCTCGCTACTTGACAGAAAACCCCTATTAGTATATAACTCCTGGTATTGCATTTGTCCATTGGACCAAAGCCAAACTTTAGTTCCTAACCCAAATCTATTTTTAGGAGGTCCATTTAGTTTTATTTGTAAAAAATTCATATCCCCTTGTTGTACCGTTTTATTTTCAAATACAAAAGCCGGATCTTTAATATTATTTACTACTATATCCAGATCTCCGTCTCCATCTAAATCTCCAACTGCATAACCGTTAGAAAATGATGGAATCTTCATTCCCCATGCTTCAGTTGCATTTTCAAATGTTAAATCAGCCTTATTACGATACATATAATTTGGTAATTTATTGGATGGCAGTAATGCAAAAACCTGGTTTATATCTGGAAATCGTTTTTGGTTTACGCCCCCACTTAATTCTATAGAATCCCTGGTATAAATCATATAATCATTATCAGTCACATCGTTAGGATATCCATTTGTAATATAAATATCTTTCCACCCGTCATTATCAAAATCGTTAAAAGTTGCCCCCCAACTCCAATCTGTATTAGATATTCCTGCTAATTGACCTATATCTGAGAATGTATTATTTCCATTATTTAATTGTAGCATATTCCTGGAAATTTGGTGCCCGTAACCATAATTCAATAAAAAGTTATATCGTTCAAATTGTAATGTATTTAACATTTGCTTATATCTAAAAGGATCTTCAGCAGCCATATCTAAACTTACTATATCTGGTAGACCATCATTATTAAAATCTGCAACATCAGAACCCATACTATTTTGAGTCATATGTTTTAAGTAATCTTTACATTTATCTTCAAAACCTCCTTTTTTATTATTTATTAATATTAGGTCTGGCTCTATATAATCATGTGCAACATATATATCGGGATAGTTATCCAGATTAATGTCTGCTACAGTAGCACTCAAACTAAATGCGGAAGTAGCAATTCCAGCTTGTTTACTTACATTAACAAAATGATTATTGTCATTACGATACAATCTGTCGGATTCAAATGATGTCAAGGGATATGTTTCCCGATATATAGAACCATCGGTTCTTTGTCGAAGGCGCATTGAAGTTGATTCTATAAAATTGACTTTATGATTCATGATAAACAAATCCAGATCACCATCTCCATCATAATCTAAAAATACAGCATGGTTTGTATTCATTTTATCATCTAAGCCATATTCTTTAGTTTTATCTGAAAAAGTTAAGTTGCCATTATTAATGTATAATAAATTTCCTAAAAGTTGGGTACTATCTTTATTGGTTCGGCAAACAAAAATATCCAGTAACCCATCTCCATTTACATCAGCCATGGTAATACCCGTTTTAAATCCAATATTTGCAACAACCCCTGCACGATCAGTTATATCTTCAAATTTAAGCCCTCCTTTATTTAAATATAATTTATTACTTCCTCTCGTGGAAGAGAAATAGATATCAGGCAGACCATCATTGTTAATATCTCCAATAGCCACTCCTCCACCATTATATAAATATTCATAATTGAATATATTGGTTGTGTAATCTTCATTTAAAATATTAGAAAAAGTAATTCCGGTTTTGTCACCGGAAAGAATTTCAAATCGTTGGGGACCCTTTATTTTTGAATCTGCTTCATCTGATTTGGATTTACAAGCTGTAAATCCTGTTAGCAAGGATAATAGTAACGGAATTACGTAGTTTTGCATAGGTATTATTTAATTAAAAATAAAATACGATAATATAACCCGATAGGTTACAGTATTTTATACATCTGTTGATATAGTTCAGGCTAATTATGAAATTAGTTTTTAAATTACTAATAATTAACTACTTAAATAAAAAATAGAAATATTTGAGTTACTGATAATTCATGTAAATTCACGCCCCATTAATATATTCTCATTTGATTGAATAAGTTGGCTATAGTCTAGCTTATGTATGATTTAAGATATAAAAATAAGTTATTCCCGCCAAATCAGAGCATTGAAAACTGTATCCGGAAAGGCAAGGAGGGAGGCAGTGCGCATTGAATATTTTGACATTCGTGACGACGCTAAAAGGTCAAAAGATTCTGGGGCGCTTGAGCCTGATGCAGGTTTTCAAGTGAGCAAGGAATGAGTATAGCTGCCTTGATTTGGCAAGCCTTTTTTGGGCGACTGCAAAAAAGTAGGGCCCCGTACGGCCTGAGTACAATGCTGAGATAATGTTAACTATTCAAAGGAAAATGATCTAATTCATACGGCAATTAGACCAGAGCCTATAAGTTCAATTAATTATATTAAATAAAAAATGGTATAATTGATCGGTGGAAATAAAAAAAAGCCCTCCAATAATTAAATTGGAGGGCTGAACAGTACCTATTTGGATTAAACTACTTGAGAATCTAGATCTTTTTTGTTTTAGTAAAGCTTTTGATCTTTTACTGATAAAAAAGATACCTGAAGCATAAAATACTATATTTAATAGTCTTATTTGAGTATTTCATTAATTTATTTTATATAAAAAATACTCAATTTTGCTTTCAGGTTTTGGTAAAATAGAATCCGCTCAAAATGCTATTTTAAATGGATTTAGTTTGATCTTTAAACACTACTGATATGAATTCTATTTTTTTAATCCAATTTAAGATACAGTGTATAACCAACAGGTTAAATTAAATCTCATTTTATAATTCCTCAATTTGACTAAGTTATTTTTTTTCTTTTATTGTTGTAAAAGCTAAATAATAAAATAATAAGCTTTGATACAAAAATATCATGGTTTTAGCACTGATTTAGATATAATTGATGAAAGAGTTGATTATAATGACAAAAGATTGAATTAACTCGCTGTTGGATAATTATGCCCTATTCTTAATTTGAACACTAATTACTAAGCATTTATATATGAAAATGGAGATTTTAAATTAGGCTTGAATTTATAAAATAAATCTATAGGTAAAAAATCCATAATTTAAAGTACCCTGAAAGAATTAAAGCAATATCATTTCACAATAGCAAGGTATTTATTTTTAAGAATTTCCTGCACAGATTTCTTATAACTCTTCCCTACCTGGATTGCTTTATTATTAATATAAAAATTAAAGTCCCATACCCTGTCAACCATATTCATATTAACAATAAATGAACGGTGTATTCTAATAAAATTTGATTTGGGCAATAAGCCTTCTATTGATTTCATAGTGGTAAGGGACACAATTGTCTTATTATTACAAACTAATTTAACATAATTTTCCATTCCTTCAATGTATTGAATTTTATCATAATCAATTCTGGCCAGGCCTGAATCAGATTTAATAAAAAAGAACCCTGGATTTTGCTCAATCTTATTTAAAGAATTTAGGCTTTGGTGTTCATTCTTGTAGCGGGTAAAAACTTTCTCTACTGATTTCAAAAAACGCTCGTATGAAATGGGCTTCATTAAATAATCAACTGCATCTACTTCAAATCCTTCAATAGCATATGAAGAATAAGCCGTTGTAAATATGACAAATGGAGTAATTTTAAGCGATTTGATAAAATCTATGCCATTGATTTCCGGCATTTTTATGTCAATAAATAATACATCAACCTCATTATTATTCAAGACAGAAAATGTTTCTACTGCATTACTGCATTTAGCAACAAGGTCAAGCTCAGGCAACATTGAAATATATTCTTCAAGTATATCCCTGGCTACCGGTTCATCATCTGTAACTACACATTTTAAAATCATTTGAGTTCTATTTTTAAAAAGGCAATAAATTCTTTTTCATTATTAGTTATCTCTAGTTTATATCTTGATTCATAAATCAATTCAAGTCTTCTTTTTAGATTTTTTAATCCAAAATTTTTAGATTCCATTAATGGGGTTTGCTCCTTATTCTTGTTAAGATTATTATTAGCACATATAAAGTATAATTCACAATCTTTAATATTTACTTTAACGCTCATCCATGGGTTTTTTATATGATTTTCAAGACCATGTTTAATAGCATTTTCAACAAGTGGCAATAAAATTAATGGCGCAATTTGGTAATGATTCATTTCGCCCTCAATCAGGAATTCAATTTTTGCATTGCTCCTTAACCTGGCAAACTCAATGAATGATTCAATTAAATTTATTTCTTTACTAAGCGTAATAAAAGAAACATTACTTTCATAAATAACATATCTTAATATATCAGAAAGTTTTTGGACAGCATCTGCAGTTTCCTTTCTGTCTTTTTTAGCCAGGCCAAATATCGTATTCAAAGAATTGAATAAGAAATGAGGATTAATTTGTGACTTTAGGCTTTCTAGTTCATTAAATAATTTTTGTTTCTCGAGCTTTTCCAGTTTTCTCTGATTAATAAATGCATCAACAGTAAATTTCCCTGTGGCAAGTACAGCCATCCATAAAATACATCGAATTGCGTGTTGATAAATATTAAAATCCTTACGGTTATGCAGATAATTTAATTCAGGATAATGAATATTTGTCCATTTTGTTATATAAAAAGAAATTGGAGATGCTATTAAAAGTAATATTATTAACAATATAAAATAAGTCAAAAACTTTCTTTGCATTAATAATTTAGGTATTAAGACAAAGTTGTTAAGATAACCCGGGATAGCTAAGGAAGAAAATAATACCAACAATTGGATCAAATACAATTTCAATGAAATGGTGTCAGCATAATACAAAAACATGGATAACAAAACCCAATAAATGATATTTCGATTTATCCTATTGAAAACATATTTTTCGATAATTGACCAAGTCATACTACAAGCTAATAATCATACAAAATACAGCAATTTATAGATAAAGGATATATTAAAAAATCCATCTGGCTATGACCAATTATAAAATACCATATTTTTTTCCCATTTAGCTAGGATTTAATTTACTTTAATCATCAAAATTAGGATATTTGTCAATTGGATAAATATTGTAATATTTATTCGGAAATATAATATTGGAATTAGTTAACCCTAAAACTATTTTCGAAAACATAATTATCAGTTGCGGCAATAAAATTTATTAGAAAGAGGTACCTACTTAAAGCTGAAAAGTTCATATGTTAGTAAAAACTATAAAAACTATCTTTCTAATTTGTGTTTTTCTATTACTGTTTTTTGTTAAAACTTATACTCAAACCTTTCCAATACAGAGATTTTCTGTCCAACAGGGTATCGCACATTCAAATGTATTTAGTGTTTTTCAGGATAAAAAGGGATTTCTTTGGTTTAGCACTGCTTATGGTTTGAGCAGATTTGATGGTAAAAATTTTAAAAACTTTACTTCAGAAAACGGGCTAAATAATAATACTGTAATTTCACTAATGCAGATGCCAAATGATAATATATGGATAAATAATTTTGGCGGTGTTAATATGATAAGAAATGACAGTATTTTTAGTTGGAGTTTAGATAAAAAATTTAATTCGACAAATTGCTATTTTACCATTAATGATGAAAAGAATATTTGGCTCATAAATCTTAAAGGAGGTCCTGAACTACTGGAAGTCAATAAAAATACTATTAAAAGTATAGTATTAAAAGATGATAATAATAAAAACATCAATTTTACGAAAGCAATAAAAGCCCCGGGTTTGGGGCTTTTATTTTGTTCAGAGATTGGTTTATACTATTATAATGAAAAAGATGGATTTAAAAGATTTTTAAAGAATATTATTCATGAGAAAGTATATGACATTACTATCGATAAAAATAACAATTACTGGCTAGGATTACAAAACCGTATTGTAGAAATTAGTAATGGCGAAATTGTGTACACTTATAATTTGCCGAAAAATTTATTTGGAGCTAATATGTTAGCAGATTCATATAATAATATCTGGGTAGCAGTTCCACAGATTGGTATCGTGTTAATCAAAGACCATAAAGCTGAAGATATTACGGAAAAGCTTAATATAGGCAGGATAATTATTAATTATATATTTGAGGATCATGAAAAAAATATTTGGATCGCTACGCATGGAAATGGAGTATATCGTTTAAATACAATTGACATTCTTAACTATAGAGTTGATCGAAATAATTTAAATGTTTATGCTAATACTATAATAAAGGATAATGATAATATGCTTGTAGGAACTTATGGAACTGTTTCCAGAATTGCTAATAAAAAACTCAGTTCATTAACATCTTCAAAGCTCAATTCAATTGATTGTATTTATTTTCTGAAAAAAATAAATGAGGAGAAAATCATAATCGGTATTCCCAGGGGCCTTATCATAAAAAGTTTAAAAAATCCATTGGATGAAACCTACCTAGCCGGTCCGGGAGCAATATCTATTTGTGTAGATCATGTAGGGAAAATATGGTTGGGTGGATTTAATCTTCTAAGTACATTTGAAAATAATAAGCAAATAAAATTTGATAAATTTAAATCTGTAATTGATAAGAGAATCAATTATATTTTTGAAGATCATTACAGGAATCTATGGATTGGGACGAATTCAGGTATCTATGTTATTAATGAAAAAAGAGATTCGTGTACTGAACCGATAAACTCTAAGATCAATAACTGGAATATCAATCAAATATTTGAAGATAGTAAACAAAATATATGGTTGGCTACAGAAACAGGCCTTGCATGTAAGAATAAATCAGGCTGGCAATTGTTTACTAAATCAAATGGATTGATCGATAACAAATGCAATGCCATATCAGAAAATGCTACAGGGACAATACTAGTAGGCACATTAAAAGGGCTCAGTAAAGTAGACAATACCAATTTTACGATTACAGAATTGAGAATTGGAGTTTTGCCTACAGAAATATTGTCAATGGCTCATAATACAAATAATCAACTTTTTATTGGTACCGTAAATGGAGTCTCTATTGTTGATTATAATGAAAAAGAAATAGTGAATACTGCACCTGAAATTTATATAAATTATGTGTTAGTTGACAGCTTCAAATATTTCTATCCATCTAGTATTACGGCTCCTTACAAAAGTAAGAAGATAAAAATTGAATTTATTGGACTCAATTACCGGAGTCCGGAGGGTGTAGAATATCGATATAGTTTTGATCCAGAAAACCCTAAATGGAATATAACTAGCAATAATTCTATTGAGTTGCCTTCATTAAGTGAAGGGAATTATGAATTTATGGTTGAAGCCAGAGTTAATAAAGCTGCTTGGGGAAAGCCGGCAAAGCTATTAATTGTTATACCAACACCCTACTGGAAAACATGGTGGTTTATTTTTTTAGAAATTTGCTTAATTATAAGCATGATTTATACTTTATTATGGTGGCGTTTCAAGATTAAAAATGAAAAGGAAAAGCATGAACTCATGGTTCTTAATAAAATTAACTATTTTAAACAACAGGCATTTCATGCATTAATTAATCCTCATTTTATATTCAATTGTATGAACTCAATACAGTTCTATATTCATAAGAATAATAATAAACTTGCCTATAAATACCTTGAACAGTTTGGTAATTTAATCAGAATGACAATGGAACATGCCCAGGAATCATTTATAGATTTAAAATCTGAACTTGAAAGACTTGAAATCTATTTAAGCCTGGAAAAATTAAGGTGCGGTGAAATACTTTCCTATAGTTTAACGATAGATCCTGCTCTTAATATTCATGATATCATGATACCCAATATGGTAATACAGCCTTATGTAGAAAATGCAATATGGCATGGAATAATGCCTAAATCAAAAGCGGGAATAGTTGAAATAATAATTACAAAACTTGATGCCACTTATTTTAAAATAAGTATTCTTGACAATGGTGTAGGTATTAAAAAGATAGAATCCCTAACTGCCCATGATAAAATAAAAATCCACAAATCTTACGGCACCAAATTGACTGAAACCAGACTTAATCTATTAGAATCATTAAGTAATAATACGCATAATGTAAAAATTACTAATAGGCAATCTGAAGGAAAATCGGGTACCAGTGTTGAAATAATTTTACCGTTAAAATCTTCCTACATTTTAATTGATTAGGCCCTAAATTATTTAGACATCACTACCTGAACAGCACTTTTATTATTGGTACAAATAATTTCTGTTTTATCACCAAGTTTTATTAATGCCATATCTCTTGATTCTTTATCAAACCATATACCTGACTCCTTTGATGTAATGGGTTTAAAATGACCTTTTCCGTCACCTTGTAAGATTAAGCCTGTACATGCATCATAAACACTGGTTTCTGTGTCTGATCCGGAATCATTCCCTGCAAGTAATAGATCCGGAATTCCATCTTTATTAAAATCATTAACCAATATGCATTTTACTGGAGAAATTTGAGCATATACAGGTAAGCTACTTCTAATAAATTTACCCTTCCGGTTTTCGAAGTAACTGGAAGACATACAAAATGCTTCATATTTTTGGGCAGATGACAGGTCACCTATTATATCTTTTACAGTTGCACTTGAATAAGCCCTGTACCTTGGATATTTCATTTTAACAGATCTTACCTGCTTCGCAAGCTGGTCTCGTTGTACATAAGGCACATAATTATTATTAGAGCTGAATGCCAATATTGGATCAAGGCTCCCATTACCATCTATATCCTTCGAGAATAAGGCAAGAGGCTTTTCAGGACTTGCTTTTAGTCTTGTATTGAGACCCAGATTGCCCCCTACTATATCCAGATCTCCATCTTTATCGGCATCAAATAACACTACCGTGTTCCACCATCCATTAGTGCCTTCCAATCCAAAATCTTTAGTAGCATTTATATAGCTATTTCCATTTTTCTTAAAAACTGTAATTGGCAACCATTCACCAGCGACCACTATTTCATCTTGTTTATCACCATCCAGATCCCCTACTGCGATAGAATACACCATACCTATTTTCTTAAAATCAGGCATCAGCTGTTTAGTTCCATCTGTAAATATTCCTTTATTATTGATAAGAACATAGCTATCCGGTGCTGTAGGATAAGCTCCTGGTGTAACTTTTCCTCCTATTATGAGATCCTGATCACCGTCTCCATCAATATCAAAAGCCACAACACAGCCGGCACTAATTCTTATATCCGGAATTGATTTAACTGCTCTGCTAAAATTACCCTTACCGTCATTGATATATAGTCTTATTTGGTAAACTTCAGACCCTAATGGTAATTCATTACTTCCACTGGTTACCAAAAGGTCCAGGTCTTTATCTCCATCGGCATCAAAGAATACAGCATCACTATCTTCATAACCTTTATCCTTTTCAAAATCAACTGCCTTAACTAATTTAAATTTCCCATTGTCTGTCTGCATATATAAAACGCCAGCTTGATTTAATGCTCCGCCTATATATACATCTTCCTTACCATCATTATTTACGTCCCCTTTGGTTATATATGGACCTTGATTAGAAAACTTATGCGGTATCAATCTTTCAGTATTAAAATCAACAAACAAACTGTCGGAATACATAAAATCTATACCTGAATTTTTAGATACATCAGTAAACATCGGATTGTAAACCGGTAAACCTGTTAATTTATCATTGCCTGCATCTGCATAGTTAAGTTTTAATCTTTGGTTAGCTTTCACATTGGTTAGAATGGTAGTCTTTCCATCAGGCCATCTTAGCTCAACTCTGTCTATTTTCTTTGATTTCCCTAAACCAAAATGGATCAAGGGTTCGCTACTGGAAAGAAAACCCCGGTTGGTATACAATTCCTGATATTGCATTTGTCCATTACAGTATATCCAAACTTTTGTTCCTAAACCCACTGTATTTTTAGGAGGACCAGTTAGTTTAATTTGCAAATAATTCATGTCACCTTGCTGAACTGTTTTATTTTCATATACAAATGCCTGATCCTCAAAATTATTCACAATTACATCCAGATCTCCATCTCCATCTAAATCTCCCACAGCATAACCATTTGAAAATGATGGCGTATTCAATCCCCATGTTTTAGTGGTATTTTCAAATGTTAAATCACCCTTATTTCTGTACATATAATTAGGCAATTTATGAGAAGGAATAATCTTGAAGAATTCATTAACGTCAGGAAATCTTTTGGAATTAATGCCTCCGTGTAATTCTACTGAATCCCGGATATAAAACCGGTAATCATTATCTGAGACATCATGAGGATATCCATTTGTAATGTATACATCTTTCCAGCCATCATTATCAAAATCAGTAAAAGTCACACCCCAACTCCAATCTGTGTTAGAAATACCTGCTAATCGTCCGATTTCAGAAAACGTATTATTGCCATTATTTAATTGGAGCATATTACGGGAGTCCTGATTTCCATACCCATATTGTAATAAAAGATTGTACCTTTCTAATTCCATAGTATTTAGCAATTGCTTATATCTAAATGGGTCTTCAGCTACCATATCCAGTGTCGCTATATCAGGTAAACCATCATTATTAAAGTCGGCTACATCGCTGCCCATAGCACTATGAGACATATGCTTTAAGTAATCCTTTTGCATATCGACAAATCCACCTTTTTTGTTATTTACATAAATATGATCAGGCTCTATGAAATCATTTGCAAGATAAACATCTGGGTAATTGTCAAGATTAATATCACAAATAGTAGCACTTAAGCTAAAAGCAGAAGTAGAAATACCTGCCTGTTTACTAACATCTACAAAATGATTGTTATCGTTCCTATATAATCTGTTAGATTCATAAGGTGTAAGTGGAGAAGTATCAGGAACTAATTTTCCATTCTTATCCAGTTTTAGCCTTATAGTATTTGCTTCCCCAAAATTTATTTTATGATTTAACATATACATATCCAGATCACCGTCTCCATCATAATCAAAAAAAGCAACATGATTAGTAAAGGCAATATCTCCTAATCCAAATTCCTTAGATTTATCAGTAAATGTCATGTCACCATTATTAATATATAATGTGTTCCCTACTTGATTAACACTATCTCTATTAGTACGGCACACATATATATCTAAAAAACCATCTCCATTTACATCAGCCATGGTAATGCCGGTTTTAAATCCAGTTTTTGCTGCCACTCCGGCCTTCTCTGTTATATCTTCAAACTTTAGACCTCCCTTATTTAAATATAATTTATTGCTACCCCTAACAGAAGAAAAATAAACATCCGGCAGTCCATCATTATTAATGTCTCCTATTGCTACACCTCCACCATTATTACTGTTTAGGAAATTTATCATATTAAAATCCCAATCTCCCCGCATATCATTAAAAAATGTTATACCGGTTTTTGAAGATGGAAGAAGTTCAAAACGCTTTGGTTGGTCAGAATTAACTTCTGATGATTCAGACTTTGGTTTACATTCAGTAAATCCTATAGAACAAGCTAATATGATTGGGACTATGTATTTGTACATAAAAATAATTTATTTAATAATTGCATACGGTATATACACTTATGTGTTTCAGTATGGCTAATATCTATAGCTTTATTAAAGCTCAATCTGTTTTGTCTTTTTTTTCTCATTGTATTTAATTATGGTTTATACTTCTTTTTATATAAAGTGTAATTGAACTAAAAGAGCAGGCTATTCATACAGGTTCCAATCCTTGTTCTTTTCTCTTCTTATAAAAAAGCCTTGTTCATTAATTATCTATAAAACTAATTTCGATATTACCTTAGCATCTTAATTCCCAATTCAATTGAAAGAATTACCATTTCGGTAAATTTTATTTGAGTAAGCCTTCTTGAATTACTTACTTTCGCTAAATCAGATCTTATGAAATTTCTTTTACTTTTCCTGCTTATTATTCCATTTACAACTTTAACGGCTATAGCTCAAAAACTATTTAGTAGTAATGGAAGGGTAGAATTTATTTCAGATGCTCCACTGGAGAAAATAAAAGCAGTAACTAATAGTTTGCGTGGAGTTATTGATATTAATAAACAGGAATTTGCCTTTACAGTTGACATTAAAACATTTAAGGGATTTAATTCACCGCTTCAAAAGGATCACTTTAATGAGAATTACATGGAGAGTTCTATTTATCCTAAAGCTACTTATACCGGTAAACTTATTGATAAAGTAGATCTTTCAAAAGACGGAAGATTTACAGCTCGTTCTAAAGGGTGGCTTAATATACATGGTGTAGCCCAGGAAAGGATTATTAAATCGGTCTTTGAAATAAAAGATAAAAAACTGACCATGACCTCTAATTTTAATATACTGTTACAGGAATATAATATAAACATACCAATCATAGTACACCAAAAAATAGCAGAAGAAATAGATATCAATGTAATCTCCGAATTCATAATTAAATAATGCCAGGTTTTGAAAATTAGCCTAAGCTGTTTATTTGTTTTAGTTTCTGTATCTCTCTTTAGTCAACCAGCAGGTTTTCTTGTGCATACTTTGCAAGAAAATTCCTTAAATAAAGTGATTTTACAAGATAGAGATGGCATTCTCTGGATAGGTACCACTAAGGGCCTGTTAAAATATGATGGTGTAGATTATAAAGAAATAGCTTTTGACCGGGAGCATGAGCATAAAGAGATTACGGCTTTGTTTGAAGATGCTAAACGTAGGTTATGGATCGGATTTATAGATGGCAAAATTGCAAGGCTGAGTTCTGATCAGAAAATAATAGACTGGGATCCGCCTGAAGGGCTGCCAAGGGTGAAAATTACCGGAATAACCCAGGATGCAAAGGGCCAGATCTGGTTTGGCACCTATGGAGAAGGGGCTTATTATTTTAATGAAATACATTTGTTTAACCTTAATAATAGTGATGGCTTACCTAATAATGATATCTATACGATAACAAATGATAAACTTGGACGAATCTGGATAGGAACTGATGGTGGGGCCAGTATTTGCAGTATAATCAATGGTAAAAAAAGCATACATACCTTAACACAAAAAGATGGTCTTACAGACAATATCATCAAAGTTATAATCAAAGGAAAAAATGACCAAATGTGGTTGGGATTTGAGGAAGGAGGAATTGCTTTATGCAGAGTAATCAGGGATTTTACTACACAAATTGATAACTATAAAATAGAATCTGGTGAAGTGACTTGTGTAGCTGAGGATTTCTCAGGAGATCTTTGGGTGGGCACCAATGACAGTGGACTATGGCAATATAAATCTGACTTTCAGGATGCTGATGTTAAAAAACATTGGGAGCATTATGATGGGTTTGAAAATACTAAGATTTATAACTTGTTGCTGGATTTCCAAGGCAATATCTGGATTTCAACCAGTCAGTTTGGCGTATTATCAAAACAAGGGCTATTTGAACACTGGCAGATTCCTATTAAAAACATACAAGTAATTGATCATTATAAAAGATTCTGGATCGGAACCAATACCGGTTTGTACGAATATTTACACGGCACAAAGCAATTTATCAAAACTGAGTTACCCGGAGTCAAGAACCCCAATATTATAAGTCTACTGAATGATACCAATGGTAATTCCTGGATCGGTACTTATGGACAGGGTTTATACTGTATAAGAGGTAAAGAGATTGTAAAGGTAAAGGGTATTGATAATGAAAATATATTTTCCATTGCGCAGGATGGAGAGACAATCTGGATAGCTACCCTGGCAGGGGTCTTTACGGTCAATAAACTTGGAGGTAGTTTTGTTATCAATAACATTAATAAGAAGTTTGGCTTAAAGGAAAATTTTATATACAAAATCCTGGTAGATAGTAAAAAGAGAATTTGGCTGGGTACCGATGGTGAAGGCCTTAAATTAATAGAAAAGGATAAAGCTGTTAGATCCTATGTTACTGCACTTGGGCTATCACTAAAAACCATCTATTCTATCGATGAAGATAGATCTGGTAACATATGGATAAGTGCTGCGTCCAATGGTGTGTTTTGCCTTCATAATAATCAATGGACACATTATGGAACTGATAATTCACTACGCAACAACAATGTACCTAACCTGGTAACAGACTATTATGGACATGTACTCATCCTGAATGAAAAAGGGATAGATCTCTTGTTGCCGGCTAGCGGAAATGTACTCAAGCTGGATAAGTTATTAGATCTAAAGAACTTCAAATCAAATCTGAATATGTCATTTAAAGAAGCCAACTCTGTTTGGTTTGTGAATAATGATGAGATCATATATTGTAAGCCATTACTAGATTCTGTATTGCAACCCCGCGTAGTGATAAGTAGCATTTCACTAATGGGCAAGAAAATTAAAACCGGTCTGCATACTTTTCCCTATAACCAGAACTTTATAAGTTTTAGTCTGTCGGGTATTTTTTATGCTTTGAGTAATGAAGTGGTCTTTGATTATAAATTACTGGGTCATGACTTAGCTTGGAACACAACTAATGACAGGAATATCTCCTTTCAAAATATAGCATCAGGCAATTATACCCTTAAAATATATGCCAGACTGGGCAACACCAAATCCTCATTATTAAGTTATTCCTTTACCATAAGCACCCCATTCTGGAAGCAATTATGGTTTATTCCACTGGTTGTACTAGTCATATTCACCCTTATTATTTATATTGTCAGATCAAGAGAAAAGAGATTACAGCTCACTGCCAATCTTGAACAAGAAAGGATATCTGCACAGTTTGAAGCATTAAAGAGTCAGATCAACCCACATTTTTTATTCAATACCCTTAATACACTGATAGCCCTTATAGAAGAAAAACCAAGTAATGCAGTAAGCTTTGTTGAGCAATTATCAGATTTCTACCGGAAGATTCTTCAATACAGAGAACAAAAGCTGATACCCCTTTCAGAAGAGTTGAGCCTGGTGACCAGTTTTACCTATTTATTAAAAGAAAGGTTTGGCGAGAGTTTGCAAATAAATTTGGATATCGATAATGAAAATGGATTTATAATTCCCTTTAGCTTACAAATGCTATTAGAAAATGCAGTAAAACATAATGTAATCTCCCAGGATAAAATACTAACTATCACTATAATTAAAAGGGATAATTTAATTACCATTTCTAATAATCTTCAGCCCAAACTACATAAAGAAGCCTCCACAGGTTTTGGTCTGGATAGCATTATTAAACACTATGAAATGATCACTAAAGCAAAGATCCTGATAGAGAAGAAAGACAATTTCTTTACCGTCAGTTTGCCCATAATAGAAATTAATAAAACTTAAGAATAATGAATATTTTAATCATTGAGGATGAACTACCATCAGCCCAGCGACTGGTAAAAATGATTAATAGTATTTTACCAGATGCTATTATTGTCAATATATTGGCGAGTGTAGAGTTATCCTTAGATTGGCTGCAAAATAACCCTCACCCTGATCTGATCATAACAGATATTCACCTGGCAGATGGTCTGAGTTTTGAGATATTCCAGCATATAGTGGTCAAATCCCCGGTCATATTTACTACTGCTTTTGATAAATATGCCATTAAAGCTTTTGAAGTAAATGCAATTGATTATTTACTTAAACCGATAAAGCAAATAGAACTCGAAAAAGCGATCATCAAATACGAAAGTATTGTCAAACCTAAAACACTTGATTATCAGCAGCTAATAAGTCAATTCCCAGAGGAGATGCAACCCAAGACCCAGAGACTGTTGATCAGGATTGGCAATAATTTTAAAGTGGTAGACTTTGACCAGATTGCCTATTTCTATACACAGGAAAAGATAAGTTTCGCTATCACCTTTGAAGGCAAACGCTTCCCTTTAGACCAAACACTGGAAAAACTACAGGAAATGGTAAACCCAAAATACTTTTTCAGGATCAACAGACAGTTTATCATACATATCAATGCTATTAAAGAAATGAGTGCCTATTCAAAGTCCAGGCTTAAATTGACCCTAAACCCAGCTTTTGATATGGACATTATAGTTAGTACAGAACGATCTCCTGATTTTAAGAAATGGCTTATTAAGTGAAGAGTTAAAAGTGAAAAGTTAAGAGGTTGAGGTTGAGGTTGAGCGTGTTTCCAAATTTAGAATAAAATTGTAGGGGCAAACCCATGTGTTTGTCCTTTTGAGGAGAAACATGCTAGTTTCATTATCAGAAGTCTGATGTCCGATTTCCGAAAACATACTTTCATCCTTGTATCTTAAATTCGTTGTTTGTTGTCCACATAATCCTACTAATCCATTATAATCCTTCAAATCCTAATTCAGACTAAAACGATGCTGAAGTCCATTTACAATTAACCATTAAACATTCAATGAGGTTTAGTTTAGGTAAATAACCCCGATAGGGGTGACATTATTATAGAAAAATAAGCTTAACATCAAATAGCCCCCATAGGGGTGGCATTATTGTATTCTGCTTAACTAAACGACATTGATAAAGCATTTACAATTATTTTACAATCCTAATTCAGACAGAAAGGGCTGATAAATATCCTTGTAGAACTAAGGAGAATAGCTTTTATTCCATCTCATCTACAACTGGACATCAACTCTATATGCACTCTAAGACGGAGTAAAGACGGAGTAAAGACGGAGTTAGAAATTCTAACTCCGTCTTTACTCCGTCTTTACTCCGTCTTTACTCCGTCTTTACTCCGTTATTACTCCGTCTTTACTCCGTCTTTCAGGTATGGATTAGGTAAGGAATATTAAAGAATAATTAAGGGAAGATGGTACCACAAAGGGAAAGAAGAGAGGTAAAAAATTAAGATATATAGCTGTATAATAACCGATTATATAAATAATTGAATTTATCAATATAAAATGATTGGCAACAAAGGGCAGGAATAAACTTAGCCCCTACAATATTTTGCATAATAGCCAACGCCGACCAGCAAAAAGCCAATAAGTCCACTCACAATTGGCAACTGACAACCGACAACTAACCATACTGTTTCTTGTAATACTCCAAATAATTACCAGAAGTAATATGGTCCAGCCATTCAGTATTATTTAAATACCAATCAACTGTTAGTTCCAATCCTTTTTCTGCCTGGATGGTGGGTTCCCATCCTAGTTCATCTTTTATTTTAGAGGCATCTATGGCATATCGTTTATCATGCCCTGGTCTGTCTTTAACAAAAGTAATGAGTTGCCTGGAGCTGCCTGAAGTCAGACTTAATTTGATGTCCATCAGATCACAGAGTTGGTGTACAAGGTCTATG
>Ga0193744_1000067_pt1 | contig 41653 bp, 26 predicted proteins | sample L1a1metaG_FD_143056 | JGI IMG/M metagenome (GOLD analysis project Ga0193744, IMG submission 143056) | Soil microbial communities from a riparian zone of the East river system, Colorado, United States - L1a1 | ecosystem: Environmental > Terrestrial > Soil > Riparian zone | place: USA: East River...
AATTGGTCATTGGGGTGGTGGTTATCCTACAGTAAATCAAGACTGGATTGGAACAATTGATGAAATACGTCTTTGGAATATACCCCGTACTGCAACTGAAATCCATGACTTTGAAAATTGCACTCTATCAGGTACCACTAACGGTTTAATAACAAATTGGACACTTGATCAGCTAAATCTAGGAGTATTGCCAAACGGCAACAATACTAATATTCCAGGTTTAATGGTAACAGATATGAGCGGAAATAACAATGATGGAAGTTTAAGTGGCCCGGCAACTAACGGATTTACATTAAATATGTCCAATAGTAACTTTGTATGTAATCTATGTACGCCAATTTATGATTTAGAAATAAGCAATATTCCTTCTTCAATTCCCATTTCATTAATATCTATCTGTGAAGGAGACCCTGTACACTTTTGTGCTTCCAATAATGGAATTACTTCTCTTCCAGCAGGTTCCATGGTTATTTGGGAATCTAGTGATAATATGGGACCAATAATACAAGACCCAGATCTTTCAAATTATCAACCCGCAAATAATGCACTTTGCTTTCCAGTTATCAAGAATATAATCACTGGTAATTGTTCTAATAATGCCGCTGGATTTGTAGATAGAAAGTATAGAGCAGTTATTCAAATAATAATGGGTACACAAATCTGTACTTACACTACCCCATGGCGGGATTTAAGAATATGCTGTAAGCTTAATAATCCAAATTTAAATACAACTGTAAATTCACCGCTTCCATTTAATGGAGCTCTGTGCGAGGGACCAGTTGATATTAGTTTGTCAATTAATTCGAACCAAATCTTCCTAAATCAACCAATAGGCCCTAATGTAACCATTGATTGGTATGTCGATAATAGTAATGGAAATGGTTATCAGCTTTTAAACTGTTCTAATTTGCTTTCATGCCAATACGTTGGACAAGCACTGGCATCTAATCTTTGCTTCAAGGTAAGAATTAAAAACTGTTCTTGTCCATTGGTCGAAATTTTAAAATGTATTCCTGTTGACCCTATTCCGGTTTGTGGCACAATAGATGGAACCACAATTTCAACATCCTTGATGCCTAATCCTCCAAACCCACCAACTTACAAATATGAAATATGCCCGGGACAGCAAGCAGAGCTAGGTATAGTTAATCCCTTTATTCATTGTAACCCTGTTTGGCAATATCATTTTGATACTGACCCTCCAAATAACCCAAACTGGATGGATTTAGGAAGCAGTAATGGACTTCAAAATACAAATACCTTACCTCAATTAAGTCCGCCTAACCCGCCAAATCCGGCTGTATGGCCTCCAGGGGCAAAATGCATTATTTACCGAATCAAATGTCTTCCCTATAATTGGCCGAACTCTAGTTGCCTACCCTGTTTTAGTGATGATGTGACAGTTTGTCTTAAACAAGCACCTCTCACCCCTGTAATTAATTCATCTGCAATTCCACTTTGTTATGGGGGTACATCCATATTAAGCATTACTCCTGTAATCGGAGCAATATCTTATACCTGGTATTGTAATGGTGCAATAGTAGCTTCAGGACCCAATATAACTTCCATCATTGCAGGTCAAGCTGCCTGTTATTGGGTAAGTATATATGATGGGTGTTTTACACTTACAACCTTAAAGTTTTGCCAGACAGTCTGTAAGATCAAAGCAATTATTGAATGTCCTATGGACAATCCGTGTGGATGTGATGGTTTACCAATTACACTTAATGGGTGTAGTTCATATGACTCTTGTAATGGAACTACTTTGACATATACCTGGAGTGATACTGATGGTCATACAGGCACTGGTTGCCAATTCACTGATATTCCAAACCCTAACGGTACAAGCTATACACTTACTGTAACTAATAACTTTGGATGTTCAGCTAGTACTCAATTAACATTTAAGCCTTGTTTATAAATTATGTCTTTAAACTGATCCAATTAATAAACTAAATAAAAGAAATGAAAATTAATAATGAATATATAAATCAAATATCGAAGTTACTTTTTATTGGGTTGCTTATGATAGTAAATTCTTACAATGCTTTCAGTCAATTCCAGTCTAGTATTGGATTCCCATTTCCAACTAATGAGAAAAGCCCTGGTGGAATACTGACAACATCAGGTGATTTTCTTATCTTAGGTGATAACAACCATCATCCTAATGCAATTGGAAATTTACCAGATGGAGATTTACAGTTAGTTTGGTTAGACAACTCAGGAAATTTTACTCATTCTTCTGACATGATGGGCCTTTTCCCTAATGATGAAGCTGCCTGGATAGAAAGAGCAAGTTGTAATGGAACTGATCACTATATAGTTGCCAGTAGTTCTAAAAAAGATATGGTATTAACATTAGTTGACCAAAATGGTATACCAATATGGACCAGGTATATGGCAACTCCAAATAGTGTACTTAAAAGTTCTTGTGTTAAAGTTGATGGAGCAGATAACTTTATTCTTGTGGGTACACAATTGGATTTAAGTACCGGAAAAAACTTTATTGTTGTAGTAAAAGTAGATTGTAGTGGGAATCAAATCTGGAATAAAGTTTACTTCCTTAATAATTACTCCGTGGAGGCAAGTTCGCTTACTACTTTTACAAGCTTCCCTGGTATTTGTCCTCAACCATTACCAAACGCATATTTTATTACAGGGAAGATTACTTCAAATCTAAACGGAAACACCCAAGCTATCCTATTTAAAATTGATGCACTTAACGGCAGTATTGGTTTTATGAAAACATATGCCAGCACTCCTAATTCGGAGGATGTTTTTACTTGTATACAAGCTAATTGTTTGTACAACCCACTGGGTGAATTATGGATATCAGGCTATTCTAAAAATAGCAATGGAAGTAAAAACATTCTAATGATGAAGACAGATATCAACGGCATACCTATATGGACAAACAATTATGATATAGTTGGAGGTGATGAGTTTGCAAACCATTTTGAATTTGCTGCTAATAATAAGTTAGTATTAACAGGGAAAGCTGAAGAAAATATAATACCCCCCGGTGATTTAAATGGTAATTGTCTGCTCCTGCGCATGGATGATAATGGAAATAATATTGATTGGTCCCGAATTTTTACAAACAATGACTTTTCCTCTCAAGGCAACCGGGTTGAGGTATTATCTAATGATGAATATTTCATTGCAGGACAAACCCAAGACTCGGCGTCTTTATTTCTTTCTACCAGCAATATACTGACCATAAAAACGGATGCTCAAGGACAAACTACTAATCAGTGTTTTCATGATACCCTGACTCAAATTATTAACCATACACCTGTTGTAAGTGATATATCCCTCCCCACTTTTGGCTTGTCATTTATTCAAACTTTTGATTCTGTGAGCATGGGTAGCTTAAGTTATAATGATCAAAAGACTTCCTGCCAATCTTTGCCGCCCGTATGTGATTTTAACTGGCTTACCAAAGATTGTTTTGAAGTAGATTTTACAGGTACAGTTAATTTAAATGGAAACTTTCCTCCAGGCATATACACATTCACATGGGATTTCGATTGTAATGGACCTCTTCCATCAACAAATATTAATGTAACAGTTACCAGCACGACAATTACTTTTGTCAATAGTTCTATTTCACATACATTTCCTTGTGGAGGAGGCTTATTCCCTGTTTGTTTAAGCATAATACAACCGAGTGGACAAATTTGTAATGTTGTGCATACAATTTCTGTACCCGGCACTTGTTGCGGTAAACTTATTTCTGCAAATGTGGATTGTACTCTAGATTCTAATGTTTATGCTTTTACTATTGTATGTAATGACCCCATAAGTGCTGGTGGTATAAATTCATGCAGTTATGCTCTTTCTACAAGTTCCGGAACTATAATACCCGGATCACTCTTAATCAGTCAATTCCCAAATGTGCCACCTCCCAACGGAGTGATCATACAAGGGAATATCCTTGTACCAAATCCAATACTTGCTAATTTAAATTTCATTATATTTTCAAACTGTATTTGCACTGCTACAGGTTTAGCTGTTTCTTGCAGTTTACCTGTTTCAATTCCGACAATATGTTGTAAAGAAATTCATATAGACGACCAGTTTATTTGTAAAGATGACTCTATCTTCAATGTTCCAATTCTAGCCGTATGGCCACCATTAAATAATATCTATCATGTGAGTTGGTATATAATGCCAAAACCAAAAAATGGTTGCCCTCCGGCACCTTGGGGAATAAATCCTTATATTGACCTTAATTTATCTCCACCAATTCATACTCTTCCTCCACTTTCAATGATACTTTCGCCTAATTTACTTACAGGTGATTTCTGCATATATGCTGTGGTAGATTTGAATGACGGTCCCTGTTTACAACTTATATCCAATGTTGCATCTATTCACTTATGTACGCCTGACAGTTGTTTTATAAATGGATATGATTACTGTTATGCAGATACCTGTATAGTGCCAGGTCTGCTTACACTCAATTTAATAACACATCCAAATGCTTGCCAGAATACTATAGACTGGTATAATACAGCAGGTCAATTAGTCCAAAATGGAGGTAATAATTTTCAACCAAAAGATTGTTTATCAATGACTAACAACCAAAACTGTTTCCAGGATTTTTATTATACTGCTGTAATCACAGATATTTGCGGAAAACATAGTTGCGCTGCCAGAATACGTTTATATAGTGATAAGCCAAAAGGATCTCTTGACATTGTCCCATTTCAAACAGGTCCGTTTTGCCTGGGAGAAGACTTAACAATTAAATATAGTCCTAATTGTGATAGTGTACCTCCAAATTGGACCTGGTATAGTTCTAATATTTGTGATGTGCAGGGAGCTGAAACTCCTATTCCACTGCAGGGTTCAATGAATACAATGTATAATACCAATCAGTTATTCACTACTATGTTTTATTATGTAAAAAGCCATAATGGGGTTTGCCCTGAAAAAACAGTTTCGCTTGATGTACTTGTAAATGGAGCCCCCGAAATTAATTTCTTTACTGCTATTGAAGACTGCAGTAATAAACAAGTTGACCTTACCCTTGATTTCAAGAAGTGCAGGTTAGCAGGATGTAAAGCTTTTTGTGACTGTACCTATACTATAGATTGGTATAAGGATACCTCATTAATCGGTATTACGTCAAATATTCCAAATCCTCCTGCAATATTTCAGTATAAAAATGACACACTTGAAGGTAATTATTATGCAATTCTAAAATCAGATTGTTGTCCTGATGATTCATTTATAAGTACTGTCATAATTATTGAACTAAAATGTATTCCTAAAATTATAGCACCTTGTTTTATATGTGATCATGACTCTGTTTTATTAAGTGCTGAGTCAGTAATTCCGCCTGATATTCCATGCCCCACTTTTTGCACTTTAGATTGGTATGACAGTATATGGCACTACATTGGAGGTCCTGTCGTTTGGGTACATAACCCGGGTCATTATACGCTAATTATGGATTGTAATGGATGCCCGGATACTGTAAACTTTAATTTGTTAGGATGTCATAGAGCATCTCCCGGCATACCTTGTGGTAGAGTATCGGTTCATGAATTTCTATCAAAAGAACCCACTTCTGTTCATATCTTTCCAAACCCTACAACTGGAGAAATTATTGTAGAGTGGCTGGAAGGGGTGCCAAAAAAATCAAAGCTTTACATAACTGATCCTACCGGTCATCGTCTTCAATCTTATATAGTACCAGATCAAGCCAATAGTATAAATCTTAACTTGGATATTTTGCCACCTGGACTTTATTTTGTAGAAATACTATATGAAAATAACTTACTCAAAGTAGCAAAATTAGTGAAGGAGTAAAATACTTTAAAGTGATGGGGGAAATCAATACCCCCTTCACTTTGTATTTTTATATTAAAGCCAAAACCATTATTTTACATTCTCAATTATCCATTATTAATTAATTCTAATCCTCTCCCCTTTAGAATGTGAACTAAACTCGGGAGCATACATACACTGCATAGTACTGATCCCCATTGAAAAACTTCCGGTCGCATTGGCTCTCAAATCATATTCAAATACATAAGTACCTTTAGGTAAAAAGCTGATAAAGAAATCAGTAGCTGCATCTCTGGTACTTTCATAATACCCAAGACCACCCTGCCATTTATAACTACTTAATACATTAACAGGTTCAAAACCACTTCCTCTCATATCTTTTAGATGTACATATTCCATATCCCGGTCTACTTTAATCTCTATTCTCACTCTCAGTTTATCTCCCTTCTCCAATATATTCTTATCACTTACTTGTTTCATGATTGGCCCTCTGTCTGAATTCTCTACCTTAAAGAAGGCTTTCTTTATGGTTAAAGGTGTTTCTTTGAAACTGTTTATATTTTCCAGCTTCTCAAAGTATTGCCAATAAACACCTCCCCAGGCTATTTGCTTATTAGGGTTTTTAACAGTTATGGTGGCCATATCTTTAGAAATATCCTTTTCTCTGTAACTGGTTTTAAAGTATCCGGTGCCTGGTTCTTTAGGAAGGGCAGCTACATCAATCTTATGATTGCCAAGCGTAATTTCAGGATCCAGGGTTTCACTTACCCAGTCTGTGCCTGTTAATAATAAAGCATAAATTGCTTCTGCAGTTGCTTTAGTGGTTTTCCAGTCATTGGTCTGCTTGTTTTTCAACAACCAGACTCTTAACTCATCTACTGATTTATTATCATTAGCAACTTCATCAAACACTTCTATCATTAGTGATTGTGTTTCTACAGGCATTTGATACCAGTAATATCCCCAATCCGATTTCCAGTACATACCTAACTCTTCATTGAAGATGGCTCGTTCAGAAAGTGATTTTACTATACTTAAGGCTTCTTTCTTTGTTTTCATTCTATTCAATACCAAAGACATTAAACCCTGATCATATACAGATTTGTTATTCCAGTATTTAACGATTTGCCCTAGGTAATAATCCTTTGCGGTCTTTAATTCATCATCCCATTTCTTTTCAGCATAGAAACTGGTAGTATATAAATAGTGCGTAACTATCTGGCTTAAATGATCATCTTCCCACTTAGCTTTACCTTCTTTTACCTGTCTTTTTAGCTCATTATAGTTCTCAAGAAATTTAAAGTCTATAAACTCCATTCCCTTAGTTATCAGTTGTTTATACTGATCATCCTGTGGCATTATTTTTAGCCTGTTAAGATGTGCAAATCCTTCCATTATGTATTGAGTAATATACCAGTCACTTCTCCCTCCGGGGAACCAGGAAAATCCGCCATCCTGCATCTGACGTTCTACCAGTTTATGTAATGCAGATGCAGTTTCATCTTTGATCCTCATGATGTCAAACAGATTAGCCATCTTTTTCATCTGGTCTTCTTCTGAATCAGCATTCTGTACCCAGGGAGTTTCTTCCAGTAAAGTAATTTTAAGTTCCTGATTAGTACTTAGTTTTGATTGTAAACCGCCATTAGTTTTCCATTTATCGTAGTTCTCTTTATACTTCGGATTCTTATTAGCAACATAGCTGACTAATACATTTGCATATATCCTGCTAAATATCTGCTCAGAACACTCATGTGGATATTCACTGAGATACGGCAAAGCTTTAACAGCATACCAAACAGGGTTGGATGTAAACTCCAAAGTATAGTTAAAACTCTGTAAGGTCTTTGACTGATTTTCCTTTAGTGATTTTAATGTAAAAGTCTTAGTCTGTCCTGCTCTGACTGGGAGTGGCAAAGTCTCTGTAACCAGCATTCTATCCGATAAAACAGGAAGTACCCCACCCTCCCCATCTGTTAATTCCCCACTCCTGGCTATAACTTTATATTCTAGCGGACTTATCCAGTTTTCTGGAACACCAATCTTCCAACTTACAGCTGTATTTTGTGCCCCCTTTACTATAAATTGAACAATATTGTCAGATCCAAATACTTTGGTAATATCCTGCCCTGAATTTACATCAATCAGTTGAATAGAAGCTTCCCCTTTAAGTTCATTACTACTTAAATTAGAGATTCGGGCACTTAAACTAATTGTATCGCCTTGCCTTAAGAAGCGTGGCATATTGGGCTGAATCATTAAATCCTTTTGGGTCCTGACTATCCTGCTATCAAAAGCATAAGCCAGTTCTTTTGTATGGGCAAACAACATCAACTTCCATGAAGTGAGTGCTTCATTCATTTTAAAGTCGATGATATAATTCCCATCCGGATCAGTATTTACAGAAGGTATAAAGAATACAGTTTCTTTAAGATTTTGTCTTATTGGAACATCTTTGATTTCAATTTTCTCATTCTCTCTACTCATCGGTGGTGTAACGGCATTAGCATCATATTTTAAATCTTTTGCAATAGATTCCTTTTTCATTTTTGCAGGTGCTTCAGCAGGCATAGATTTGGCAGCATCCATGGATTGTGCCATCATTGGTTCACCTCTTCCTCCTCTATACATAATTCTGGCTTCCGCAAGACTTGGGTAAAAACCAAAGAATTCTAGCTGAGGATAAACCCGGTCTATATTACTTATGTCCCTATATAATGAACTTGCATTTCCAATTACGGAATTAAAGCCAAAGAATTCATACTTTGAATTAGCGTAATTATCGTCTTCAAATAAGTTTACTGACCATGCATGTGGCTTAAAATAATCTAAAGAGGCGTCATACATGGAAGCTGTCAATTCAGCCATCGCTTTTTCCTTTTGACTACCGGATATCTTGATCTTCCAACTTTCATTTTGGCCGGGCAATAATTTATCCCTAAAAGACAAGTATTCAATCTTTAGCTCTTTATTTCTCCACGGAACTCTAATGATTTTAAACTCTTCAAACTTCCTGTTCGCGTATATATAATAAAACCGGGCGGTCAAATTTCCTCTGTCACTTTCTTCCACTGTAAGTTTTATGCTTTCATTATCTTTAACTGTTATCCAATGCGGTTTAGTTACCTGATTATTCCTTGAAATTTCATAGTATACCTGGTAAGCTTTACCCGGACTTTTAAGTTTAATATTTACTACATCACCTGGCTGATAGCTTGTCCTATCAGTATTGATATCAATGCCTATTTCATGAAAATTATCTTCATTATTATTTGAAAAAATATCAAAATATTTCTTGATAGAAAGAGGGTTTCCTGCATTATCTTTCAATTCAATAGTTAATGCATATTTACCTGGTTTCCAGTTAACCGTATTTATAATAAATGAATCAATACTAGCTTCAAAATTATGGGTATATACTTTATCCAGTTCCTGCCAGTATTCATAGTTATCTTCATGTACATATGCAAAATTTGGAAAGCTTTTGCGGTATGTATCCTCAGTAATTACCTGGTACTCGGGCTGGTCCCAATATTTCTTATTGATCAGAAAACCAGGTCCTTTTAAACTGCTGATACTTATTGAATATGGAGTTTTCACCAATACCCCATTCAGGTTCAAAGTCTTTACATCAACAATAAGTTTTTCATCTTTATTGATATTATCAGGAAGTTGAGAATTAAGTTCCACACTTACATAACCTGCTCTTACACTAGTTGATCCAGTTCTGGTCTCTCCTGACAGATCAGATGCATCAGCTACTACTTCATATGTATATATTGGCTTCTTAGAAGCATCATCATTATCGTCTGCCAATAAACTAAATTGAATAGTAAACTTTCCCTGGTCATCTGAAGTAGTTATACCATTTATAATTTCCTGTGTGGATACATTACCGGGCATAAACCTGTAATAGAACCAGTATGGATAAGCCGTTTTCCTTATCACCCTATAGTTTATTTTAGCGTCTGTTAACATATTACCTGCAAAAGCCTGAACTTTTCCTGTCAGTTTAACTTTATCACCCAGTGAGAATTCAGTAGTAATCTTATCAAATAAAACTTCAAAACTGGGTCTTTTATATTCTTCTACACTTATCCACTGCATTCCATCTATATTAGACTGTAATCGCATTTGGCCCCTTAATCCACTCATTGGGGTAGTAAAACTCCCATGAACTGAGCCGTATTCATTAGTCGTAAATGATTTCTCGTCTATTATTTTTCCATTCGTATCTATGAAGCTGATTTTTACAGCTTGATTTGCCAATATTCTACTACCTCTTTCTTTTTTCTCTACCACCAGGGCTTTAAAATATATACTTTGGCCAGGTCTGTAAATAGATCTGTCAGTAAAAAAGAATGTACGGGGTAATGCTTGGGATTTTAATGATTCACTATAGTAGTTATTATAAGAAGTCAGTTGAAAATGGTCATCTTTTGTCGTAGCAATTATTTTAAAGTAACTGCTATACTGGCGTTCATTCTTGATGAGGACGGCACTAATATTACCTTTTTGATCTGTTAACAATTTCTCATACAGGACTCTTTCGTTAGTTCTATATTCCCGGTTTTGGTATTCATTCCTGACTTCAATAATTTTAACAGCTACTCCTTTGAGTGGTTTACCCGAAATTCTATCTGTTACAATTATATTAGTTTTCTGACTGGCGGTACTTAGCCATACCCCTAAATTACTAACGGAAAAATTAGTATAACCTACCGGTTTATCTACACCATATCTGAAATCAGGATCAGAAGAAAACAATACCAGGTATTCTCCACTTAAAAGAGCTTTCATCATGAACTCTACAGAATGTTCCCTGAAATCTTTAGGATCCGGAATAGCTGTCTGATCAGACTGTAAATATTTAAGTTTCCTAAGATATTCATATACATCCGCCTGTCCTTGTTTATTTAATATCTGCTCTATTGCTTTTCGAATATTGTCATCAGATTTGATAAGCCTGTAATGAAACCCTGACAGGTTTTTATAACTTATCAATCCCAGCATCGGCTTATTTATATTATAAACTGATTCAATTTGAATATTTAGTGTAGGTGTTGGAAGCTGTTGCATTAAGGATTTACAATTAACGCCTCCAAAACTACCCGGGAATTTATTAAAGGCTTTGGATGCCATGTCATATGCATCTTTTAAATCATTCTTCCCTTTAATTGATTTTCCATCCCATTCATTACCAGACTCTATTAACATTTGTGCCAAACGATAACTGAACTCTGCATTGGCAGGTATATCAGGGTATTTATCAGATAGATGTTCTAAGGCAGTTCTGTAATAACGCTTCTTGTATTTTAAAGGTGAATTTTGGAAAACATAGTCTAATCGAAGTAAATCTATGTCTATTAACGCTTCCGGACTTTTATCATTGATATGCAGCTTCAGCCAATTTTGCAAAAGGCGTACAATTTGGTAATCAGGACTAATAGAATCTGTAGAAATAAACGTATGTTTAATAAATATTTCTACCGGTTCAAAAAGAGTGGTATCTATTAAACGGAAGGGATTTATAGGTACAGATAATTGAGTTCTTGTATTGGTGAAATGTGATACGGCTCGCTCTGCCAAAACATCAAATACGGTTGGCCTTAATTCAAGTCCATTTATGCCTTTACTGAATATGGCCGAATATTTGTCAATTGGAACCAGGTATTGATCTTTTCCACTGACAGATGCTAAATATAATTCACTGGCCTGCTTTTCAAAATCTGCTAATGACCAGGTGGCCAGATCATCCAATAAATAATCTTCAGTTTTGGTTCTACTTTGTATCTGCCATCTGTTATTCTCAAGATAGTTCCAGACCATTTCTGCTAAAATGGATTGCATGATAGCTTTCTGCACTCCCTGCGCCTTATTGATGTTTTTAATCCATACTGGCAACAAAGTATCCTTGGTATTTTCAGCTACTTGCTGTGTAGCATTCGACCAGTAAATCAGGGCTTTTATTTGCTGGCTCTCATTAGCTTCCTTTATTGCTTTATTCCAAAGCTGATCTATCTTTATTAAAGCAGACTTAGGCAATCTATTTTTATTTAAAAGACTATCTATTTGCTTCCATTCTTTATCGTAAAGGGTATTTAATTTATCCATTTCCTGCGCAGAGCTAAACTGGTTGAGTAGGATACTTAACATTCCGGTCAGAATGATATTTAAAAGAGGTAGTTTCATATTGAATAGGTCTTTTCATTATGGATGCAAGATAAGATAAATGGGTTGGTTTTTTGAATGCGTGCTTCGAAGCTTACTAATTTAATAATCAGTTTTAATATCTCTTAATTGAGACAAATATTAATAAATGTATTAAGCCAGGGTTTTTGAATATTATTAAAAAACCCGCTGAATATCAACTTCTGCCATTAAAGGGATATTATCTTCTAAATGATCAAAAAGGTGTTCAGAGAAATAAGGTGCAAGCGACATTCCTTTAGTGCCAAGGCCATTAAAAATGACCAATTGAGCATGATCTGGATGAATTCCAATATATGGCTTTCTGTCTTTCGTACAAGCCCTGATTGCTGATTTATGATCTATGACTTCATAATTGAAGGTTACTGATTTATTCAACTTGCTAATGAAACTTTCTTTAATACTTTCACTCGGTTTGTCATCCTTTGGATTCCACTCATAATTTGAACCAATCCAATATTGCTCATTTTTTAAAGGAATAATGTTGATATTTGTTTTTAACATTTCATCACAATGAAACTCATCAGATTTTATATAAATCACATCTCCCTTTGCATCTTCATAATTTAGGAACTCAAAGAATTCCCGGCTCAAACCTTGTTGCCCATCAGCAAATATTATTGTACTAAACTGCATATCTTGGTATCGAACTCTATCATTATTTAGAACAATTTCATTTCTCTCTACCTGAGATTCTATAAGATTTCCTGTAACACTTAAATAATGTTTCCATTCTATTAACAAAGTTTCAATATCAATTACCAGGGCCGGGGATATTTTTCCCACTGATTTAAAGTTCTTAAAAAAGTGTTCATAGGGCTTTGCTTCACCGATTTCTGTCAGATAAGAAACAGATTCATTTAATGCTTTTGAGGTCCAAATATTCTCTTCTTCTGCATCTTTAATTAGCCGGGTAATCTCTGCAAACTTGATTATGTTTCTGCCTAAAATAGAGCTGATGTCTTCATAAATAGTCCTGGCTTTTTCCATTAATTCTTCTATCATCCAGGTCTTAACAATTTTTCTACCAGTAACGGGGTTAATTACACCCGATGATATTTTAGAAGCTGAATGCTTAAAACTATTATCGATCAGTTTAAAGGATTTATTCCTTTTTAAGGCCTGATAGGACAACATAGTTCCAGCAATACCCTGTCCAATTATCAGGTAATCATAGGAATTATTCGAATGCTTCAAGTTGTTCTTTTTCTTTTCGTGATAATTTCTTAATTACCTCGTTATAGGAATGATCTATTAATTCCTTTATAAAACTATCAGTTAACGAATTATTGCAATCTACTGTATTCCAGAGCTTTTTATTCATATGATAACCAGGCTTGATTTCTTCAAACTGTTCTCTTAATTCTATGGCTCTTTCAGGATCACACTTGAGATTGATTGATAAACTTGGCTCATCAAGACCCGTTAATAAAAAAATCTTTCCCATCACTCTAAATACTAAAGTATCTGGCCCAAAAGGCAAGTCTTCAGTTGTTCCTTTCAACAAAAGGCAATAATTTCTTAAGGTTTCAAGATCCATTAGTTTAGTCTTACTGATTAAATGTAAAATTACTAAACTTTTGTATAGGGTATTGGTGTTAAGCTATTTCGGATTATAAAGAATGAATATCCTGCATAAAAGGCTAAGATATTCAAGTCCGTCAAAAACTTGAATACCTTTCTGAAGAGAATTCTACCACGTCTAATCTGTTAAACAAAACATCGATATGTAAATAATATAAAATATTTCAAAAATCATGAAAGGCTTTATTATTCAACTCTTGTCAACTTTACAGTTTAATATCCTCGGAATAAAAGTTAACGGGAATTGGTAAAAAAGCCAGGAAATATTCAATATTTAAATACTGAATCCTATAGAAAATTAAGCGCTCATGCAAGAATTTATTGTTAAAAAAGAAATTACGATTAATGCCCCACCATCTGAAGTTTGGGATGCCCTTACGAATCCTGATAAAACTAAAAAGTATTTTTTTAATTGTAAAGTTTATTCTGATTGGAAGGTCGGAAGTCCAATAAGTTTTAAAGGAAGGATATTCCTCATAAAAAAAATTGAATTTAATGGAACTATACTAAAAATTGAACCTGAAAAGCTTTTGGAGTATAACTTAAAGAATGGAAAAAATGACAATAAGCATTTAGGTTTTTCTATAGTAACAGACAAATTATCTTTTAAAAATGGATTAACCATACTTACAATTTCTGATAATGTAGGTAATGGAAAAGGAGCTGAAGAAAGGTATAAAAAATCAGAAAAGGGTTGGAATAAGATATTGTCGGGCTTAAAAACTTTATTAGAAAAAAATAACTAAATCTAATTTTTTAAATTCTTTAAATTAAATAATATGGAAACCTTAAGCAAAGAAAAAAAGCAAAAAACTACGGTAAAAAAAGCAGACCCTGTTGTTCACTTTGAAATGCCTGCAGAAGATAGAAAAAGAATGTCTAATTTTTACACCAATGCATTTGGTTGGAAAACACAAATGCTGGGTGAAGACATGGGAAATTATGTGGTAGCTACCACTGCGGATGAACTTGATAAAAAAGGAAGACCGAAAAAAAAGGGAATAATTAATGGTGGCTTTTATACCAAACAAGCTGATATGCCTGCTCAATACCCATCAGTGGTTATTGCAGTAGATGACATTCAAAAATCTATGGATAAGATTGCAAAATCAGGTGGTAAGGTGATTGGCGAACCAATGGAAATAAAAGGATTTGGAATGTATGTTTCTTTTTTTGATACGGAAGGTAATCGTGTAAGTATTATGGAACCTACAATGGAAATGAAAGAAAAAGCTAAGCAATAATTATTTTCTGGAGTTGCTGTGGAATTATTAAAAAGTAAATTCACAGCAATTCCTTTTCATACGAAATTAATTAAGAGCGAACTTTATTTAAACTTGTCAGCCACTCCGGTAATTTATTTTGATTAGATAATAATATTATTTCTAATTGAATTTTATGTGGTTCCATTATTAATTAAGATATACTATCATTCTTTATTTTAACTTGCAAGCTTAATTAATTAAAGTAAATACTGATTCAAATTGATTTCAAGTTAAATGAAGCTATTATGAATTTACACCAGGTTCAAAAATCACAACAAGAACCATTGCGTTTTCTTGTTTTTTCTGCTTCCTTAAGAAAAAACTCCTTAAATACTACCCTGGCAAAATTAGCAGTTGAAGTAATTGAGAAAAATGGGGTAAAGGTAGATTTTACGAATATAAGTGAATTTGATTGCCCTTCTTTTAACCAGGATTTGGAAATAGATGGCATATATCCCGATGGTGCTGAAGCATTTCGTAAAAAGCTATTAGATAATAATGCATTTATTATCATTTCTCCGGAGTATAATGGTTCCATGCCAGGCTTATTAAAAAATACTATTGATTGGGTCTCCAGATTTAAACCACAACCTTTTAATGAACATAATGCTCTTTTAATGTCCGCCTCCCCTTCTATGGTAGGTGGTAATAGAGCTTTATGGTCACTAAGAATGCCTTTAGAACATTTGGGAACAAGAGTATTTCCAAATATGTTTTCACTTGCCAATGCGCATAAAGCTTTCACACCAGAAGGAAATCTAGCAGATGTAACCTTGGCAAAACGATTTGAAGATAACCTCATTGCGTTTATGGCACTGGTTGAAGCATCAACTCATTACCCTTGTATGAAAAAAGCCTGGGTAGAATTCTTAGGAGAAAAGCCTGAAGCAATTATAGACAGAGTTGAATAGATATAGTTGTCAGTTGCCGGTTCATTCGATAAATTCAAAAACACCACAACTTTGCATTAGGTAAAAGTAAAGCGTTGATTTAGCGATATTAATAATCAATTAAACTATAGACTACCAGACCAGGGTAGGACAGCAGTAGAACAGCGGTTAGACCGCAGTGGGATCTGAATAGGATTAACATAATGTTATTAAGATTCAACAGGACTCTATGTTTTACTTTTTTAGAGTAAACCTCATATCATGCGTAAATTTTTACCCATTCCCCTTCTCAAAATTGATCCTTTGCTTCTCTTCTTCAGTTCCAATATTTCTTTTTCGTTCTTGAGGAACAGCTTTTTTTCCAAATTTCCAAGTCACTCCTAAGATTAATACCCGGCTATCCCAGGAACTTTGATAATTGGCATCTATATTTTGAAATTTAGTTGAGTAGTTCCAATGCCTTTGTTTAAAAAGATCTTTTATACTTAATTTTATACTTGCTTGTTTGTTATAAAACTGCCACTGGATTCCTGAATTAACTTGTATGCCAATTTGTTCTATTTTTAATAACCCTTGCTGTTGAGCTGAAAGATAGTTTATGCTGACTTCCGCCTTTAATCTCTCAGATATATTAAAAGTGCTGGATGAATTGATATTTAAAGATGGAAAGAAGATGCTAAGTTCCTGCCCGAGATAAATTCCTTGATAATCGTTGAAAAAATACCCTACAAAAAGATTGGTACTCCACCAAGGTGCAATTTTTTGAGTGATGTTTAAAACAGCACCACCCCCTTGCACTTTTGCAATATTTTCATATGTTATAATAGTGGTTTTAGTTGAATCGTTTTGCCTTATTACATTATTGATTCCACCTTTTGAATTATCATAAACCAAGGTTATTACTATTGTATTATTCAAAATATAACTGAATTCTAAGGAATGGCCAAATTCAGGGTTTAAAAGCGGATTACCTTCTTCATAATTGAAAGGGTCGTATATTTTCTTATATGGATTTAATAGCTGGTATGAAGGTCGGTTAATGTTTCTATTATAGGAAAGACTAAATTGATTATGCTCAGACGGAGTATAATTTAGAAATATTGATGGGAAAAAATCTACATAATTCTTAGAGAAAAAAGTATTTGTTGTCAATTGCCTGCCATTTACAATTGTTTGCTCAAAGCGTAAGCCAATTTGCCAGCTTAATTTACTATATTCCTTTGAGACATTTATATATGCTGCATTAATATTTTCCCTGTAAATAAAATGATTACTTAAATTTGAATCAATATATTCCTGATTATTGAGTACTTGATAAAATTTAAGATCGTTGTTATTTTCGACAAGGCTTGATTTTAAGCCTGTTTCTATACTCAATTTATCTTTAAATGGAAGACTTAAATCTACTTTCGCAGCAAGTATTGAAAGAGATCCCGGGAATTGGTTCCTGAGTTCAGTATTTCGATATGGCTCTAAGTGACTATTTAAGTAATTATTTAAAAAAGATTGTTCATTTGTCCTTTTATAATCTGAATAATTTAAATCTATGACAATTTGTTTTCCGCTACTGTCTATCTCATTCTTAAAGTTAAGATTGCCTGAATAGCTTACCCATTTGCTAAAATTTGTATTACGGTTATTTAATAAAGAGTCTAAAATTGTAGTACTACTTCTTAATTGTGTAGCACTTACAGAGCTTTCATTAAAATCATTGACAATGCCGTTTAATAGGATTCCAATTGTTGTTTTCTTGGAGATAAAGTAGTCTGTACCTAATCTAACTGAATTATTTGTAGTGAGAGATTTACTTCTTCCTGATTGGTAAGAATTATTATCAACAGGCTCTTGAAAATTCCTGAGACTATTGTAAATAGAATAAGACTGAATAGTACTATAATTATAATTACTATATAAGTTCCATTTTTTATTGCGGTAGTTTAGATTTAGCCCACCCAATATTCTTGGATAAAAACCTTGACCGTAACTTAGATTTCCTGATCCATTTAGTCCAATTCTTTGATCCTTTTTTAATCTTATATTGATAATACCTGCACCACCCGCTGCATCATATTTTGACGACGGATTTGTTATTAATTCTATTTTCTCAATAACATCAGCATTCATTCCATTTAATAGGCCTGCCAGATCTGATGAGGAAAGATTAGTAGCTCTGCCATCAATATATACTATCACTCCTCCCTTACCGTTTAAAGATATGTTTCCATTCTGATCAATGCTTACTCCAGGTAGGTTTTCAAAAAGTTCCAAAGTTGTATTTCCTGTGGCAAGTATGCTGTTCTCAATATTAATAATCATTTTATCCAGCTTCCGCTCTATCAGGGGCTTCTCATAGGTGATATTTATTTCCTTTAAAGTATTATCATTTTCATGGAGATAAACAGGCTCTACGGTTAATTCTTTATGAAGTGAATCAATAACAAAAGTTTTGCTGTACACCTTATCATAGCCCACAGAACTCGCAGCGATCAAAAAACACCCAGGTTTCTGAATATTATCAAATCGATAGTACCCTTTTTCATCCGTGATAGTACCTTTTAAGAGGGAAGAATCTGCTGCGTGTAATAGACCAACTGACACAAATTCAAGCGGATTAGACTTAAGATCAGTTATTTTCCCACTTATTACATATTGCATTGGTTTTTGTGAATAACAAATGCTTACGTAAAATATTTGCAATAGAATGACCAGGCCATAAGTTTGTCTCATGTTATAGCTTTTAAAAATGTTATAAATTATTAGATTATTTGTACTCTACTGTTACGACTGCATTTAGCTTATTAACTCCAAATTTGGTTTTTGCAAAATCTCCAAAGTATGCGTAAAGAAACTTAACTCTTAAAGGATTAATTATTGATTTATATTTACTTAATGGATATTTCCTGCCTTGATATAATAAAACTGCATCCGGGTAATCAGTAAAAACTAAATCGTTTACGTCTCTTATCACGAATATCCCGTCCCTGCCTATAATTGAAGCAGTTTTATCTTTATTAATATGGATTTCCATATTGCCGTATTTAGAATCTGAAACACCATGAGCATGCCAGCTTGGTTGGACTTTATTATGCTCATTATTGAAAGCAAATAATAGTAACATAAAAAGTGGAACTGCAGAAAAATACATTGCAAATAATCTTCTCTTTGTAGATGAGGCTTCATTCATCTTATAGAACCTGTTCCTGAATTTTATTTGAGAAAAATGATTCACAGGTAACTTGCAGTAAACTTTTGTACTTAAATTGAGAATTGTCATTTGGTATTCCTGTTTATTAAACCCTTTTTTAATAACATCCTGATCAGCAATATATTCAAGGTTTTGTTTGATTTCATTCTTTGTTAGCCAGGAGAAAGGGTTGTACCAAAAAAAGATGGTAAGAAATTCAGAAATTAATACATCATATGTGTGTCCGTCATTAACATGTACCTGCTCATGTGTAATTATCTTTTCAAGTTCAGCATCTGATAAAATAGCAGGATTGAGATAAATGGTATTTAAAAAAGAAAAAGGTATAACAGGTCTATTAATTTGCCTGATTTTTAGATCTTCATTTTTTAATAAATATTGACTTGAGCTTTTTACGGTATATGCCAACGAAATCAATTGGATACAAAAACGAACCAGTAGAATGATTGCACCAATCATGATGGTCAACATTGCAATGTTTAAGTAATTATTAAAGATATTGGACGTTTGAAGTTCAAGATCATCAATTCCGGCCATAGGAATGTAAGGCATAATATTAATTTGTATAGACGGATTTCCTTTAAATAAAGAGGGAATTCTGACTAAAGGAATTACTAAAGAGCAAATAAGCCCAATAAGAAAATATCCCCTATTCAATTTATAAGAAGAAGTATTCCTTAGAAATATCCAATAGATTAAATATAAAACCGAGATACAGGCATTGGCTTTTAAAAGATATAATATTAGCACCTCCATCTTATCTGGTTTTTTTGTTTTTATTAATATCAAGGATTTCGGTAATATCTGATTCACTCAGCTTTTTGGTTTGGGCACAAAAACTAACCAGTTCCTTATAGGAGTTTTGAAAATGATTCTTTACAAACTCTGACATAAAGTGCTTTTTATAAGCTGCTGATTTAATTATAGGTAAATATTCATTAGTATTTCCTATTGCAGTAGATTCAAGGTAAGCCTTACGTCTAAGATTTTCTAATGTAGACCTCAATGTATTATAATGAGGCAAAGGTTCTTCATGAGTTGCTAGTATTTGCCTGGCAGTCCCCTTGCCTATTCTCCATAATGCAAGCATTGCTTCTTTTTCCTGATTACTTAGTTTTTCCATAATCTGCGATTTATTCGCAATACTACGAATTTATCGCAGACAAACAATGCCTCTATTAATTAATTTTATAGATTGATTGAAAATTTAACATTTAAAGACTGTAATAACTCAAATACTCATGCCCTTTTAGCTATATTTATTGGGCTCGGACCTACAATATTATATAAATTAATACTTCCCTTATCAAGTCTGCACCTGGTATCTATTCAGTTTTATAGGTCATTCATAGTTAAAAAAACCGGAAAGAGGTAAAGTAAGTTGATTGAACTGAGTAGTTCTACAAAGCAGAGCAAGGTAGGACCCAGGAGGGACAGCGGTTAAGACCGCAGTGGGATCTGAATGGGATCTACATTATGTTAAATAGTATTAAATTAGTTGACAGTTGTCTGTTGCCAGTTTGAAAATTTTGTTTACACTGGGCAACCTACAACAAGCAACTATTCTTATATAGATAACGAATACACTTTCCGAAAACAGCCTTTAACTTGACGTTTTTTGCGTTTTTGGCGCTTTTGTCACAAACATTAACATTATATTTAGAACTTTAACATTTCATTTACAATGCTTCAAAAAAATTCTAGGGATGTATTGTATTCGCATTTGTTTGTAAATATAATATAAATTAAAAATTATACTATAATTTCAACATGAAGCTAATAAGCTGGAATTGCCAGGGTGGTTTTAGGAAGAAAGCAGATATTATATTAGCTCATAAACCTGACATTTTGCTTATCCAGGAATATGAACACCCCGACAAATTGATTTTTGGTGCTACTACTCAAAAACCTAATGATAAATACTGGTATGGAGATAACAAACATAAAGGATTGTGTATCTTTTCTTTTTGCGATTATAGGTTTAATCTATTAGATAGTTTTAATCCTGAATTCAGGTATTATGTATTGCCATTTAGAATTACAGGCCCTGGCCATCATTTTATCTTATTCGCTATTTGGGCCATGGACAATAAAGAAAATCGGAAAGCAAGATACATTGGCCAGGTTTGGCAAGCTTTGAATCATTATACAAGTTCGTTAAGTGAGTCTAACCTAATGATTGGAGACTTTAACAGCAATAAAAATGTGGGACTCGAAAGATAAATATGGCAGTCATTCGGATTTAGTAGAAATGTTAGCCATTAAAAATATCCACAGCACTTACCATAAATACCTGAAACAAGAACAAGGAAAGGAGATGCATCCGACCTTTTATCTTTATAGAAACAAGAAAAGCCTTACCATTTGGATTATTGTTTTGCTTCTGAAGACTTTTATGCTAGAATAAAATATGTTGAGATTGGGTCATTTGAAGATTGGATTGGTTATAGTGATCATTCTCCTGTAATAATCAATTTTGATTTATAATTAACCTATTTAGCTGGCATGATTTTATAAACATTTTGCACAAGTTCTTAATCTATAAATTTATCTCTATAATTATGAATGCGAACCTTTAGCATTACTTTAGCTTAATATTATCATAAAATGAATTCAATTGCTTTTATAGATATTGAGGTTGACAATACAACAGGTAGAATTTGTGATATAGGAGCTATAGATAATGATGAGAGATTTTATCATAATACTTCCATAAATGAATTTGTTGAATTTTTAAGAAATAGGGAATTTATTTGTGGACATAATATTATAAACCATGATCTAATTTATCTTAAAAAAGCAATCAATGATTTCAATTCAATTTCCAAAAAAGTTATTGATACACTTTATCTGTCACCATTGCTTTTTCCAGCCAAACCTTATCATAAATTGCTAAAGGATGATAAGCTTCAAGATGATGAGAGCAATAATCCTTTGAATGATTCTATTAAGGCTAAAGACTTGTTCAATGATGAGATTGCTGCTTTTACAGGACTAAGTAATAGATTTAAGCAGATCTTGTATTTGTTGTTAAAAGACAAAAAGGAGTTTAGTTCTTTCTTTGATTACATATCATATGAATTTAATGAAGCATCTAACCTTGAAACATTAATTCTAGAAGAATTTAATTCCCTAATTTGTCAAGGTGCTCCCCTATTAAAAATAATTTCAGCACACCCAATTGAATTAGCTTTTGGCCTAGCGTTAATTAATTGCAAGGATAGATATTCTATTTCACCACGTTGGGTTCTGAAAAATTTCAGAGGAGTTGAAAGAATACTATTTTTGCTTAGAAATAAACCATGTCTTGAAGGGTGTTCATACTGTAATACGCTATTGAACATTCATAAAGGATTAAAAGAGTATTTTGGGTTTAATTCCTTCAGAACCTATGAAAATGAAACATTACAAGAAAAAGCAGCCCAGGCTGCAATAGATAACAAATCTTTGCTTGCAGTATTTCCTACTGGAGGTGGTAAATCGATTACATTCCAGCTTCCTGCTTTAATGAACGGAGTGAGCGCAAAAGGATTGACTGTAGTAATATCCCCCTTACAATCTTTAATGAAAGACCAGGTAGACAATCTAGAATCCAGAAATATTACTGAAGCAGTAACGGTCAATGGGTTACTTGATCCTATTGAAAGAGCTAAATCTTTTGAAAGAGTTGAAGATGGATCTGCATCTTTGTTATATATCTCACCAGAATCTTTAAGGTCAAAAACAATTGAACGATTATTACTTGGAAGAAATGTTGTCAGATTTGTAATAGATGAAGCTCATTGTTTTTCTTCATGGGGGCAGGACTTTAGAGTAGATTATTTATACATAGGAGATTTTATCAAATTAATTAAGGAGAAAAAGAATCTTGAAGATCCAATTCCAGTCTCCTGTTTTACGGCAACTGCAAAACTTAAAGTAATAGAAGATATTTGCTCCTATTTTAAAGATAAGTTATCGCTAGACTTAGAAATTTTTAGTTCAAAGGCAAGCCGCAAAAATCTTCAATATGAGGTTATTCAAAAGGAAAGTGAAGAAGCTAAGTATAATGCACTAAGAGATTTAATTAATGAAAAGAATTGTCCAACTATAGTTTACGTTTCCAGAACTGGTAGGGCCTATAAGCTTGCCGAAAGATTAAATGCGGATGGAATTGATGCCAGGCCATATCATGGGAAAATGGATGTCAAAGAAAAAACAGCAAACCAAACTGCATTTATATCTGGTGAATTTCCAATAATGGTTGCTACTTCAGCATTTGGAATGGGTGTTGATAAAAAAGATATAGGTATGGTCATCCATTATGATATTTCTGACTCATTAGAAAATTATGTTCAGGAAGCTGGAAGGGCTGGTCGTGATGAAAGCCTGCAGGCAGATTGTTATGTTTTATTTAATGAAGATGATCTGAGTAAACACTTCATATTATTAAATCAAACCAAACTTTCAATACAAGAGATTCAGCAAATTTGGAAAGCAATCAAAGAAATAACAAGATTCAGAAATAAAGTTTCTAACTCTGCTCTAGAAATTGCACGAAAAGCTGGATGGGATGATAGTGTAAATGATATAGAAACGAGGGTAATTACAGCTATTGCAGCCCTTGAAGAATCTGGCTATCTAAAAAGAGGTCAGAACATGCCGAAAGTATTTGCAAATAGTATTTTATCAAAAAATGCACAGGAGGCAATAGATAAAATAAATGCATCATCTAGGTTTGATGACAAACAAAAGGTTAATGCGATAAGAATTATTAAGAAGCTTTTTTCTAGTAAAAGGAAAAAAGAAGCAAGTGATGAAGTGGCAGAAGCGAGAGTCGATTATATATCAGATCATTTAGGAATAGTAAAGCAAGAGGTTATAGGAATCATCAATCTGCTCAGAGAAGAAAAAATCCTGGCAGACTCAAAAGACCTTACAGCTTTCATTAAAAAGGGTGAAAATATTAATAGATCATTAAGCATAGTTCAAAACTTCAATAAGATTGAAAATCTTCTTTTAGAGGCATTTGGAGTGGAAGAAAAAACATTTAACTTAAAAGCTTTAAATGAAAATGCTGATCGGGAAGGCTATGAAGTAAACCCCAATAAGATAAGAATTCTTATAAATTTCTGGGCCATTAAAAACTGGATAAAGAGAAGTAATGCACTTTATTCAAATAACCTGATTATAATAAAATGCCTATACTCAAAGTTAATTCTAAGAGAAAAATTAGAAGCAAGATTTGATATTGCAATCTTTATTGTCAAATATCTTTATGAAAAAATCAATGCTTCAACTCCAGAGTTAGATAAACCAGAGATATTAGTAGAATTTTCTGTATTAGAAATAAAGGAAGCATATGAGAAAAATGGAGAAATTTTTAATAAAAAAATCTCAATTGAGGATGTTGAAGATGCACTATTTTATTTATCCAGGATTGACGCAATAAAGATAGAAGGAGGTTTTTTGGTGATATATAACGGTCTAACTATTGATAGGATTGAGGAGGATAATAAAAGGAGATATAAAGCGGAAGACTATCAAAAACTTAAGCAGTTTTATGAAAATAAAGTTCAGCAAATTCATATTGTAGGAGAATATGCTAAGAAAATGATTGAGGATTATAAAGAAGCTCTACAATTTGTAGAAGATTATTTTCAATTAAATTATAGTTCGTTTATTAGTAAGTATTTTCCAGGTAGTAAAGGGAACGAAATCAAACAGAATATTACTCCAACCAAATTCAAGCAGCTTTTTGGAACTTTATCTCCTATTCAATTAAACATTATTAAAGATAAAGAGGACAAGAGAATAGCAGTACTTGCTGGCCCCGGAAGCGGGAAGACAAGAGTATTAGTTCATAAATTGGCGTCTTTAATGCTTATGGAAGATATTAAGCATGAACAATTATTAATGTTAACTTTTTCGAGGGCTTCCGCCACAGAATTTAAAAAGAGATTAATAGCACTTATTGGAAACGCCGCTAACTTTATTGATATTAAGACTTTTCATTCATATTGTTTTGACCTCCTAGGAAAAGTAGGGAATTTGGAAAAATCAGATGCAATTTTAAAATCTACTATTGAAAAAATAAAAAATCGGGAAGTTGAAATAAATAAGATTACAAAAGCAGTTCTGGTAATAGATGAAGCCCAGGATATGGATGGCGATGAATTTGCCTTGATAAAGATTTTAATTGAGCAAAATGAGGAAATGCGTGTGATAATGGTGGGAGATGATGACCAGAATATTTATGAATTTAGGGGAGCTAGTGCAAAGTATCTTGAAGGGTTTATTAAAACGAATGATACTATTTCTCATGAAATGGTAGAAAATTACAGAAGCAAAAACAACCTTGTCAAGTTTACAAATAGTTTTGTGGAATCAATTCACTACAGATTAAAGAAAACACCAATTATTGCAAATCAGCTGGACAATGGACAAATAAAAATAATAAAGTATCAATCAGGAAATTTGATTGTACCGTTTGTAAATGATATAATTTCGGCGGAACTTTCTGGTACTACTTGTCTACTTGCAACTACAAATGATAAAGCTTTACAAATAGCGGGGTTACTTTTAAAGAAAGGAATACATACTAAGCTGATTCAAAGTAATGATGGATTTAAATTATCTGATTTATTTGAAGTAAGGTATTTTATCAATCTGATAAATACAAATGATAGTTTAGTTAGTATTGATGACAATCTTTGGTCTACTTCAATGAGAGAATTGGTTAATCATTTCCAACGCAGTTCCAAATTAGAACTGTGTTTAAATTTATTAAAAGATTTTGAGGTAACTAATACTAAAATTAAATACAAATCAGACTTAATTGTATTTATAAAAGAATCTAAACTTGAAGACATATATACTGGAAATGGAGATACCATTTTTGTATCCACTATTCATAAAGTAAAAGGAAAAGAGTTTGATAATGTCTTCCTGATGTTAGAAAATTTTATTCCTTCAACCGATGAAAAAAAGAGACAAATATATGTAGCTATGACAAGAGCCAAACAGAATCTGACCATTCACTTAAATAGCAATTTCCTTGATCATATAAAAGATGAAGAAACATACTTAATTTCTGATTTCAACATATATAATCCTCCCAATCAATTAGCAATGCAATTAGGGCATAAAGATGTTTGGCTGGATTGTTTTATAAGTAGACAGTCAAATCTTTCAGAATTAATGAGTGGTGATACCCTGATTGTAAATGAAAAAGAATGCCAGAACTTTAAGGGACAAACCGTCTTAATATTTTCAAAAGACTTTCAAAATAAAATTCAGGAATTAAAACAAAAGGGTTTTAAATTAATGGAAGCAAAAGTGAATTTTATTATATATTGGAAGAAGGAAGATTTGGAAGATGAGGTAAAGATTATTTTACCTCAATTATATTTTGAAAATTCTTATTAAAGAAAGTGCATTAATAACATCTAAATCCAATAAGTTTAAATAAATGTATATTTGTTAAATGAAATTACGAAAATTAAAATTAGAAAACTTTAGATTATTTTCAGAGTTGGATTTGGAAATTCCGAACTCCAATGTAGTTGCATTGATTGGAAATAATGGTGCTGGCAAAACTACTATCCTGGAAGCCATTGGGTTATGTTTTACTCATTTTACAGGAGAATTGATTTCAAAAACTGAAATGTTTAATCTGGATTCCTGGTTTGAAAAGGATGATGTTACTCTTGAGACAAACATAGGAAAAGTAACTATAGATTTTGATTATGGAGTACCGGACCATAATGAATTTTTTGGGGACTCTAATAAAGTAAAAAAAATATCGGTAATAAAAGATATTAATCAACCAGGGCATAAATTTGAAAATAATCCAAATAACCTAACCAGAGATATTAAAGGATTAGTAAATAATAATAAATTAAATACTATTCCAATAATTGCCTATTATAATGTAAACAGAACAGGTCCAAGCAGTAGTAAGAACAAGCGTGATATAAGTACTTTTAATGAAAAATTCTTTGCTTACGAAAGAGCCTTAACAAAAGATTCTCCTAATTTTATAGATTTTGAAGAATGGTTCATAAAGCAAAAAAATCGTGAAAATGCATTTAAAGTAAATGAGAAAAATTTAGAACTAGAATTGCCTTCAATTAAAAATACACGGATTGCATTTGAATTGTTTTTCGATATAATTGAACCTGATGTATATAGTGATTTAAATGTAATTAGTGAGACTATTAATAAAGGTGATTTTTCTCAAGATGTTAAAGAATTTTTATCAATAACTAAATATTCTCTCCCATTTAAATATAGCCAATTTTCAGCAGGAGAAAGGATGATTATTGGATTAGTATGTGAAATTGCCCGAAGATTAACGATTGCAAATGAAAATACTGAAAATGCCTTAGATGGAGAAGGGGTTGTATTGATAGACGAACTAGAATTACACCTTCACCCCAATTGGCAGCGTTTAATTGTTTCTGCTTTGACAAATGTATTTCCAAATGTTCAGTTCATATTCACAACACATTCACCTTTAATACTTTCTGGTATAGAAAGAGAAAAGATTCTGGTTCTAAATAATAAAAATATAATTGATAATAAAGATTTACCAGATGTATATAGTGGAACTGCTGATGAAATTCTTGAAAAATTGCTGTTTGCAAAAAATGCAATCAATACATATGATCTTGAAAAAACAGAAATTGATAACTTGTTTAATAGTTTAAAATTTGATCAAGCAGAGGTAAAGTTTCATGAATTAAAAGCTAAAATCAATTCGGCTCCAAAATGGTTAAGAGATTATGAACAAAGAATTGCCTTTGCAAAATCATGAGATTAATAACAATTGATTCAAACAATGAGCCTCAATGTCTTAAAGACTTAAGAGATAATGGTTCTTTATATGATGATCTCAAAGGTGAATGTAAGCAAGAAGTTACAAATATTTTAAGAGAACAACAACAAGAATATTGTGCATATTGCGAACAGAGATTCAAATCATCAGTTTTTATTGAGCATTATATTTCACAAAGTCAAGATCCAAATCGAGTACTTGTTTTTAATAATTTACTTGGAACTTGTTCAGGAAAGTACTATTTAAATGATAATGATAAACATACTAATCATCATCGTTTCCATTGCGGTAACTCAAGAGGCAATATTCCACTTAATATTAATCCTAAATTAAATGATCACATTGTTAGTATCTATTATGAAAATGATGGTTCAATAAGATCAACCAATACGGAGTATGACAATGACCTTGACCAAACATTAAATCTTAATTTTCAAGAACTGAAAGATATGCGAGGGTATGAATTTAAAAATAGCTTTGCTAATTTATTTGAGGTTGCTAATTTATTAGAGATATCAAAGCAAGATGCATATAATAAGGCATTAAGAGCTGCTGCTTCAGGAAAGGTTGAGTTTGCAGGATATATCACTTATAGGTATAAAAAATTATTAGAAGCTGAATAGGAACTAATTTTATATTTATCATTTTGATGTAAATATAAAAAATATAACCAAAAGGAATAATGAAAGCAATAGTCTTAGTAAAAAAAGGAAACCCCACAAAAGCATTTGAACAAAGAGAAATTGAAAGACCAAAACCCACACCAAGTCAGGTATTAATCCAGGTGGAAGCATTCGGTCTTAATTTTGCAGATGTTATGGCTCGTAATGGTTTGTATGAAGATGCTCCAAAAATGCCCAGTGTGCTTGGATATGATGTGGTTGGTACAATTTCAGAATTAGGAGAAGATGTAACTGATCTTAAGATAGGGCAAAGAGTGCTGGCGCTCACCCGTTTTGGTGGGTATGCAGAATTTGTGACTACTGAATCACTGGCAGTCGTACCCATCTCAGAGGAAATGCCGGTTGGAGATGCAGTTGCTTTAGCTACCCAATATATTACTGCCTATTATTGTGCAGAAGAAATGGTTCAATTAAATAAAGGGGATAATGTATTGATTCATGCTGCAGCTGGAGGTGTAGGAACTGCGTTGGTACAAATAGCAAAGAATAAAGGATGTATAGTATATGGTACAGCATCCGCTAGTAAATTAAAGCATTTGAAGGAACAGGGAGTGGATTTCCCTATTGATTATCAATCCCAGGATTTTTCGAAAATTATTGCTAACATAGTTGGAGAAAGCGGGATCGATGTCATATTTGACAGCATTGGAGGTTATTCCGTGAGAAAAGGTTACCGATTATTAGGTTTTGGCGGTAAGATTGTTTGTTTTGGAGGTTCAGACCTTATTGCAGGAAAAGGAAATATTTTTAAATTGTTAAGAACAGTAATCGGTTTTGGATTATACTCTCCTATTCACTTATTAAACCGGTCAAAAAGTTTATTAAGTGTCAATATGTTACACATCGCAGATCATCATCCAGATGTGATTCAAAAGTGCCTTAAAGCGGTTGTAGATTCATATAACAAACAACATATCAAACCAATTATCGGGGGCATTTATAATACCGATGAAATAGGATTAGCTCATGAGTTGCTTGAGAATAGAAAGACTATTGGGAAGATTGTTGTTAAATGGTGAGAAGTGCAATGTAAAAGGTAAAAAGTGAAAAGTGAAAAGTTTTTAACTAACGCTTATAATGCTTCTAAGATTATAACTTTTAGTAAAAGAAACAACAAATTTATTTTAGGTATTATTTGACGCTATAACTGATTTATCTAATTACTATTCATAAACAAATATGCAAAAAAAAGAAATAAAAGCCCGCTATTTAGGCATTGGACTATTATTTGCAACCATTTTCGTATTTATTATTATTCCAATTTTAACTGAAGATAAAATAATTAAGTATTTATCCTTAAGCATATTTGGTGTTGTTAAATTGAGTTTATTTTTTTTTGGCCAGACAACCGTCAGAAAATTAAATCGCAACTATAAAATCTGGTCTCTTTTTCTCTTTTTCTTCACTTCCTTTTCTTTAATAATTTTAGGTCGGCTGAATAAAATCAATAAAGAGATTATTTATATTGATTTAAAAACAAGTAATAAGAACAACCCAAATTTTTTACCAAACTTATCTATTTATACTGATTCAAATTTAATTATTGATTCATTGGAAAACGACTCTTTTACTTTAAACCACCTGATACATAGTTTTAAAAATACTATAAAGGAATACACTTCAATATTTCCAGTCCTTGCTGCATATCAATTAAATAATAGAGATATACTGTTTGATGATGATCTAAAAAAAACTTTAGATAATTATTCAAATTTTATAGGTAAAGAATCATTTATTAAACTACTGGATCATTTAAAATCAATGACAGCTGAGGAAATTAATAAATTTTTCCTCTAAAGTTATTTTCATTTAGAAATAAAATATATCAAAATACTACTAAAAAATGAAATTATCGTTAAGCTTTTTGATACTGAGTTTTCTCATAACTGATTGCAATGCTCAAAATACTACTAACAATCAAATTAGCAACCCCAAACCCTTTGTATTAGGCCTCACTGAAGAAATAAACTCTAAAATACTATCTGAAAAAAGAACAATAAATATCTACCTCCCTGAAGGCTATAATCAAAATGATACAACAAAGTATCCTGTAATATATCTTTTGGACGGTGGTGCTGATGAGGATTTTATCCATATTGTTGGTCTTGTTCAGTTTAATAATTTCTCATGGGTTAATAGGGTTCCAAAATCAATTGTTGTTGGAATAGCCAATACAGATAGAAAGAGAGATTTTACCTATCCTACAACTATTGAAGAAGATAAAAAGGCATTTCCAACAACTGGACTTTCAGATAAATTTATTACGTTTTTAGAAACGGAATTACAAGTGTATATTAAAAGCAAATACAAAGTAAATGATTCAAAAACTTTAATTGGTGAATCACTTGGAGGGCTACTCGCAACAGAAATATTGTTAAAAAAGCCTGAGCTATTCGATTATTATATTATCGTAAGCCCTAGTTTATGGTGGGATAATGGTTCTTTATTAAATCAGAATTCTGTAATCTTATCTGCCCAATATTCACATATGACTAGAATTTATATAGGAGTTGGGAAGGAAGGACTTACACCCGGTAAAAATCCTAGAGTTATGGAGGTTGATGCTAATTTGCTAGCTGAAAAACTTAAAGTATCCAAAAGCAAAAGTGTATATCTATATTTTGATTATTTGCCACAGGAAGATCATGCCACTATAGCACATCAAGCAGTTTATAATGCTTTTAGAGTATTGTATTCTGAGAAAAGGTAAAAAGTGAATTGGTAAATGTGAAATGCGATATGCTAAATATGCAATTTGTGTTAATAAATTTATAGTTTGTTTACTGCTTTAAAAATAGAAAATATAGTTCATAATTATTTAGATTAAAGAAAACTTTTTAATTAGGATATTTGTTTTAAAATGAAATGCATTGTTTATAGTAAAGTTGGTATCGTAATTGCCATATTAATTTATACAAATAAACTTTACTGAAAAAGAACAATACTACTTAATTCATTTTTTGCCTCCATTGCTTAAGCCCTAAAGTTGTAATAAGAATTAGTGTATTGCTGCATATATGTATATCCTGCATTTAAGCAGCTTGCATCTTATTTATCATAACGAATTAGACTGTTGGCAAATGAAGCTAAAAATTAAATACATGCTGGTCTTTATATGGCTGGGACTAATTTTCTTCCTGATTGGGCGACTTTTCTGGAAGAATGAAATTATTTATACCTTACCTACTCCAGTACCTGTAAGTTATCATCCTGTAATGCCAGGTGAACATATTAATTTACAGGATAAAATATCTAATGTCAATAACAAACCTGCTTTTATTCATTTTTTTAACCCTGCATGTCCTTGTTCCAGGTTTAATATACCCCATATACAATCCCTGGTAAGAAAATATGGTGATAAAATTAATTTTTCTATTGTGGTTTTGAGTAAAGATTCAAAATACACGGTAAAAGAAATTCAGGAAAAATTTGATTTAAATATCCCGGTATTATTTGACCAGAGCATTGCTTCCACTTGTGGAGTATATTCCACACCCCAGGCTGTAATCATAGATTCAAATCAAAAACTTTTTTATAGGGGCAATTATAATAAGAGCAGATATTGTGTAGATACAAAAAGCAACTTTGCCCAAATGGCAGTAGATTCTTTGCTGAAAAATAATAATACTCCCATATTTAATGCCCTGGCAACTACATCTTATGGTTGTCAACTTCCTCTTTGCAAAAAATAATATGAAAATGAAAAAACTAAATCTGGAGGAGTCATATCATATGGAAGAATTTCTTTCTGCTATTAAAGTCAAATCCGATTTTATAACTGACTTTTTTCTACTTATTCTTTTTTGCCTTGGTTTATTACTTGCGTTTTACTATGATACCTGGGACATTGCATTCGGAGTAGGTGGTCTTTCATTATTAGCATATTATTCAGCAAAATATGCTTTACCTAAATCCGATTTTTATCAATATGTATTGAGTGTGGTACTGGGCATTTTCATGGCCCAGTTCATATACCAAATGCATGGGATGTTTGAAATGCATTTTTTCGCCTTTATTGGAAGTACTTTTTTAATTACCTACCAAAACTGGAAACTTCAAATTCCTATATCATTAGTGGTTGTTGTTCATCACGCCTTGTTTGCTTACCTGCAATATATTGGCTATGATAAAATTTATTTTACTCAACTAGATTATATGACCCTGCAAACTTTCATAATACATGGGATATTAGCAAGTATCATATTTTTCATATGCGGGCTTTGGGCATACCAGTTTAATAAATTTAATGCTAAATACATCGAACAGACTTTCACCATGGGGAAACTCCAACAGGAGGAATTAGAAAAAGAAAAAAGATCAGTAGAGTTAATTAAAGCTAATAAAGAACTCGCACTACAATACCAGGAGAAAGAAAAACTGGCAACAGAACTTTCAGCATTAGTAAAGGATCTTGAACATAAAGAGGAATTATTACATGAAACAGGTACATTGGCAAAAATAGGCGGATGGGAATTAATTGTCAGTGACTTGACAATAAGATGGACAGACGAAGTATTCCATATTCATGAACTTGAACCAGGTAAAATGCCACCTTTGGAAGAAGCTATAAATTATTATGCCCCTGAAGCAAGACCTGTAATTCAAAAAGCTATAAATATAGCTATTACAAATGGTAAGGATTGGAATCTTGAGTTGCCTTTTATTACTGCTAAGGGTAAACATCTCTGGGTGAAAGCAATTGGAAAAGTTGAAATTAAAAATGGCAAAACAGTTCGCTTATTTGGTGTTTTTCAGGATATAACAGAAAGGAAAAAGGCTGAGCTCAAACTGGAAAGAAATATTGCACAGCTCACAAAATCAAATTCAGAACTCGACAAATTTGTTTACAGTGTTTCTCATGATTTACGGGCTCCATTAAGTTCGATACTGGGCGTTTTAGAAATAGCCCAGGATGATACTAATGAAGAGATTATTCATGATCATCTTAAAATGCTAAAAGGAAATGTCAAAAAACTAGATGGATTTGTTGCCGATATTCTCGATTATTCACGAAATTCAAGAAAGGATGTAATAAAAGAAAGAATTAATTTTAAGGAACTGCTAACTGATATTACCCAAAACTTAAAATTCATGGGTTCAAATAACAGAAATGTGGATATTAAAATTGAAGTCAATGATGAAATCCCTGTTCTTTCTGATAGGACAAGACTTACTTTCATACTCAATAATTTGGTTTCAAATGCGATCCGGTATCAAAATTCTCGAATTCCACATCCTTTTGTAGATATTAAAATAGATACCTCAGAAACGGAAACAGGAATTATTGTTCAGGATAATGGAATCGGCATTCGGTCTGAATTGCATAACAAAATATTTGATATGTTTTACAGGGTATCTGAAGATTCTATAGGCTCTGGTCTTGGATTATATATTGTAAAAGAAGCGGTAGCAAAACTAAATGGCCATATAGCATTGGAGTCAGCTGTCGGCGAAGGAAGTAAATTCACTATTAAAATACCTAATAATTAAATTATACTAAACACTGAGCTTTCATGAAACCATTTTTTAAGAAATTATTAGTTATTGACGATAGTGAAACAGATCGCTATGTGGCAAATCGAATGATTCAAAAATATCAATTTGCTGAAGAAACTGTCACTAAGGAATCGGCACCCAAAGCACTTGAATATCTTCATTCACTGGAAAATACGCCTGAAGAATTACCACAATTCATTTTCCTGGATATCAGGATGCCCGAAATGGACGGATTTGAATTCCTGGATGAATATGCCAAACTACCAGATACAGTTAAGTCAAATTGCATTATCATCATGCTATCAACATCATTAGATCCTGAAGATCATCAACGGGCAGATAGTAGTATTTATGTTAATCGATTTCTTAATAAACCCCTGAATAATGAAAGAATGGAAATGCTGGAAAAGGAATTCAGGGATAATAAATGGAATAAATAGTAAGAGGTGAAAAGTGAAAGGTAAAACCTGAAATGCGATTTACGAATTACAATCACTTTTAATGAGCTTATTCTTTTTTTAGAATTGAATTGATTGACAAGGCGTTGCCCTTTATAAAACCAAAGGTTAAATAACATAAAGGAATTCAATTACTATAATAATGAAATCCTTTTCAAGACAATTTCGGACATCAGACACCGGAGATCTGACCTCCAATTAACTAAACTTTAAGTATTTCCTATAAACTTAAGGATCAAAACCCTCGTTTATAAACTTATATTTGCATTCAATTATATGGTCTAATCAATAAACAGTTTTAATTATGAAAAAAATATTCTCTTTGTTTTTTCTTGTATTTTCATGTGTATATTTGACAAATGCACAAGTAAATTCTAAATCCAGTTCTGCCAAAAGTTCAGTATCTGCTACGACTGCTAAGAAACCTGATTTACTTAAGTTTGATGTCAAATCTCACGATTATGGCACCATAACTAAGGGAGAAAAAAGAACATTTACTTACACTTTTACCAACATAAGTAAAGAAAATGTAGACATTGATTTAGCAAATGGTTGTGATTGCATGACCCTGGACTGGACTAAATCTATCATTAAGCCAGGTGGAAAAGGAGAAGTAAAGGTTATGGTTGACAGCAATAAAAGAGATAAAGGAGATGATGAAAATGATAATATAAATGTCATTTTGACTAATACGGATCCTAAAACCAAGAATCCGATTATTTATCAATTAGGGTATCATTATCTTATAAAATAATCCAATTGGTCCATTCATGAACCAAATAATAGCTAAGTTATACCTGGAGTAAAACTTAGCTATTTTTATTTATGGTTTATTAAAAGCTTTTATAATAGTACTTTTAAAGGTATAAGTCTAGCTATTTAATAAAATAAACACAAACAATATGATATTAAATTTATTTATTATTTAGTTATTAATTAAAGTTCTATTTAATGAAAATTGCCTGGGTCTTTATCTTAAACCTGTTTATTTTTATAAATACATCTCAAGGACAAGATAGTTTAAACGATAAAAGTCTTACGGTAAAGTATTTAATTAAAAGGGGCTATTTTTTTCGTGACTCTGCAGGCTATGCCTCAATACCATCTAATCAAAAAAAATGGCCCGATAAATTATACTATAATACAGTTTATACTTCAAAATTCCTCGGATCCCCTACTGTTCCGTTTAACTTTACTAAAATCGAATATGTAGATGGTGAATTTTTGGTAAGTCCCACGCTTAGTTTAGGATATGGCTATACTTGGTTTACAGGAGATTTTATCTTTAATGAATATGATAAAATAATAGTTAATCCAGGTGTGTTCTTTGGTGCAGTTGGCAATGTAGGATTACAGTCCAATTTTAGTTTTAGTAGATTAGGTAACTTTTTTCTTGGTGGATTTATAGGAATTGGCTCATTTTCACTTTTTGCAGGTTATGATTTTGTTAGTTTGTCTCCAACTATAGGCTTGGGAGGGAGATTAGACTTATACACAATTAAACAAGATTATCTTAATCCTATAGGTTCGGTCAAAGAATTAAGAAAACACAAGAGTTTTGCTTTTCCCATCACATATGAATAGAGAATGTCGCTATAGCTATTTGTCCATACAAACTGTTTTAATAACATGGAGTTCATATAATTATTAACTATAATTGTATAACGCTTAAATTTAACGAACTCCTCACATTTGTATGAGTTACTATTGAATAATATCTCTTAATAAATAAATTAATATGCGACCAATATGGACAGGCTCTATTAGTTTTGGTTTGATCAATATACCTGTAAAAATATTTTCTGCAGTTCAGGAAAGCAGTTTAGATCTGGATATGCTTGATAATAAAGATCATGCTAATATTAAATACAAAAAAGTAAATGAAAATACCGGAAAAGAAGTAGCTTTTGCTGATATAGTAAAGGGCTATAAAGTAGATGATAGTTATGTTGTTTTGGAGGATGCTGATTTTGAAGCTGCAGATGCAGAAAAAACAAAAACAATAGAAATAATAAATTTTACTTCTGAGAAGGAAATTGATAGCATTTATTACGAACAGCCTTATTATCTTGAACCTGACAAATCTGCTCAAAAAGCTTATGCATTATTGCGTGATGCTTTACAAGCTGCTGGTAAAGTAGGCGTAACCAGCTTTGTATTGAGAAATAAAGAAGGATTGGCAATATTAAAACCTTATGGAAAACTAATTGTACTGAATCGAATTCGCTTTACTGAAGAAATCAGAGAAAGCTCTGAATTGAATTTACCACCTATTTCAGATTCCAAATCTAAAGAAATGGAAATGGCAAACAAGCTAATTGAACAATTAACTGAAAAATTTGACATTACAAGGTATAAGGATACTTATACTGAAAAGCTTTTACAGATTATTAAGGAAAAAGCAAAGGGAAAAAAGATTACCCCTCATAAAATGAAAGTAGTACATAAACAAAGTGAAAATTTAATGGAAATGCTTAAGGCAAGTCTGGAAGCTAAAAAGACTAAGGTCGGTTAATATAATAGACGTCTTTAATTATCTATAAATTGAAAAGTCAATGAGCTTAGATAAATATAATAAAAAGAGAAATTTCAAATCTACTGATGAACCACCTGGCAAAATGGTTAAATCGGAGAAAGAATTAATATTTGTAGTCCAAAAGCATGCCGCCTCCCATCTTCATTATGATTTTCGTTTAGAAATGGAAGGAAGTTTAAAAAGTTGGGCAGTACCTAAAGGTCCTTCTATGAATCCGGAAGATAAACGCCTGGCCATCATGGTTGAAGACCATCCTTTTAGCTATAAAGATTTTGAAGGAAATATTCCTGAAGGAAATTATGGAGCAGGAAATGTGATTGTTTGGGATAAAGGTAGCTATACGGCAACTGATGCAACTAACTATTCGGATGGTAAGAAAAAATTAAAAGCAGGCTTATTAAAAGGTCATCTTGCAATATTTTTAAAAGGGGAAAAGCTAAAAGGAGAATTTGATTTAGTTCATTTAAAAGGAAAACAGGAAAATGCATGGCTGTTAATTAAGAAAAGTGATGAATTTGCTACTGATACAGATATACTTAAAAAAAATAAATCTGTAATTTCAAATAGGCGCTTGGAAACTCTTGAAAAAAAAAAGCTAAATGATAAAGAACCAGTAAAAGTAAAAGATCATTCTGAAAAATCTCCTAAAGTATTAAGTACACCCAGGTTTTTAAAACCAATGCTGGCAGAAACTTTTAAAGAATCTTTTGATAAAAAAGAATGGTTGTTTGAAGTTAAGTTTGATGGTTACAGAACCATATCAGTTATCAATGAAAATGAAATAAAACTTTACAGTAGAAATGAAGTTTCATTTAACTCTAAATTTAAACAAGTTGCTGATGACTTAAAAAAACTAGATCATTCAGCGGTGTTAGACGGAGAAGTGGTGATAGAAGATAAAAATGGTCAATCAAATTTCCAATTGTTACAGAACTTTCAAAAAACGGGAAAGGGTAATCTAAAATACTACGTATTTGATATTTTAAATTTAGATGGAAATGATACCAGGAGCTTATCATTATTAGAAAGAAAAGAATTATTAAATTTGCTGATAGCCAAGTATAAATTTGAAAATATTTATTACTCAGATCACATTCTGGAAAAGGGTAAAGCATTTTATGAACTTGCTATTAAAAAAAATCTGGAAGGAATAATGGCTAAGGATGCAACAAGCCCTTATCGCTCAGGAAAAAGGAGCAGTGAATGGTTAAAAATTAAAATCACCCAACAAGAAGAAGCCATCATAATTGGAATCACAGAACCAAAAGCATCACGAAAATACTTTGGAGCTTTATTATTGGCCCAATATATCGGGAACAAATTTGTATATATTGGAAATTGCGGATCAGGATTTAATGAAAACAGCTTAAAGGATTTGTATTCAAAGTTTAAGTCTTCTTTTATTGATACCTCTCCACTAGCTGAAAAAATAAAACTCAAATCTAAAGTACAATGGATAAGCCCTAAATATCTGGCCCAAATAAAATTTACAGAAATTACCCAGGATGGACACTTAAGGCATCCGGTTTTTTTAGGATTAAGGGAAGACAAAACTGTAAAAGATCTTGAAGCAGATTCTTCAAATAGTTATATAGATTCAACCGCAAATAATACTGTCATGGATACTAAAAAATCTAATGGAAATGATTTTGATCTTAAAATTGGAAAAATTACACTCCATTTAACTAATCAAAATAAAATATACTTTCCTGAAGACGGAAGTACAAAAGGTGATGTAGTTAATTACTATAAAGAAGTAGCTGATATTATGCTACCCTATTTAAAAGACCGGCCACAATCAATGAACCGTTTTCCGAATGGTATAAATGGACCGAGTTTTTTTCAAAAAGATATTGATGTTGAAAAGGTTCCCACATGGTTAAAAACCACTGTAATATACTCTGAATCTAATAATAAAAATATTGACTACTTATTGTGTAACGATGCTGCAACACTGGTCTTTATGGCTAATCTCGGTTGCATAGAAATCAATCCATGGAACTCCAGAATTGGTCATATTGAAAACCCTGATTGGATGGTAATTGATATAGATCCAGCAAAAGAAGAGTTTAATGAAGTGGTAAAAACTGCATTAATAGTTAAAGATGTTATGGATGAGTTTGAAGCTGATTGTTATTGTAAAACATCAGGAGCAACGGGTTTGCATGTTTATGTACCATTAGCTGCTAAATATGAATATGATACAGTAAAAATATTTGCTGAATTAATTGCCCACACGGTTAATCTTCGATTACCTGACACTACAACTATAATAAGGCCGGTTCAAAAGCGAGATCATAAAATATATATTGACTTCTTACAAAACCGACGAGGTCAAACATTGGCAGCTCCATATTCAGTTAGACCTAGACCTGGAGCCCCTGTAAGTACACCATTGGAATGGAATGAAGTAAATGAAAAATTATCTCCTTCTAATTTTACTATCAAAAATATATTAAAACGCCTGGATAAAAAGGGCGATTTGTGGAAGCCTGTTATTGGAAAAGGAGTAGATATTGAAGCGATCATGCAAAAGATGGAAAAACCAATTATTTCTTAATTTCCTGCTATGAACAATAAGCAGATCCTGCTAATACCATAGGAGAATTGCATAAATATAGATGTCCAGAGATAGAAATCTAATTTACATTTTTATTAGAATCCAGCCTGTACAATTTATTCATTTAACTTGTATATTTTTACAAGAAATAAATTTAACAAGCTCCTTCATTCCTCTTGCATGAGAACTACTATAATAATAATATTTGGCGTTCTGATTTCAATTAGCTCCTATTCACAAAAGGCAGCTTATATTCCGCTGTATTTACAAGATCCTAATAATGTGGATGGAGCTCAGTTTAGTTGGAATAAAACTGCACAGAGTGATAATTTTATAATAATATGGGGTAATACAGTTGGTACTGATCCTGCCTCTTATCCAGACCCTGACCTGAGCTTTAACCCTGTCGCAATACTAGATACTTTAGAAATAATTTACCAACAATTTAAAAGTCTTGGATTTGTAGATGATACTATTGGAACTAATTTAAATAAATACAAAATACCGGTGGTAATCTATAATACCTGGGGGCTTAATGGCGCAATGGGCTATGCAAATGGTGGAGATGCAGATGGAGTAATAGGTGCCTTTTGGGTTCATCCTATAGCAATGCATACCGGTCATGTAGCGGCTCATGAACTGACACATTCCTTACAAGCACAATCAGTAATAGATTATCGACAGACGCATGGATTGGGTCCGGTATGGAACAATGCAGGAATATTTTGGGAAACACATGGTAATTTCATGAGAAATCTGTTATACCCAACTGATGTCACTGCATGGGGTATGGATCAATATCATATTGAAACCTGGGGAGATTGGAAAAATACCTATGAAAATTACGAATTATTAATTGCCATTATGGAATCAAACGGGATCAATATGGTCAATCGTTTGTGGAGAGAATCATTTAGTAATGAATATCCCCTCCAGGCTTATAAAAGATTAGCTGCTTATAACCAGCAGGAGTTTAATGATCAAATGTATACCTATGTTCGTAGAATGGCCACCTTTGATTTTAACTATAAAAATATTGCTGATTATTTTCGTCAATACAGAAAAGATGATTTAGTTAACTATTTACCTTCTCTTCAATCCTGCTATACCCTACTCCAACAAGATTCTTTAAAAGCTAGACATTATACTGTTCCGGTTTACCTGGCACCTGAGGAATATGCATATAATATAATTCCAATATATCCGGATACTGACAGTTGTTCCGTAATTATTAAATTTATAGGGCATAAAGAAACTAATATGCATGCAGGCTGGCAATATGGTTTTGTTACAGCCTTTGCAGATGGAAAATTAAGCAGATATAGTGATACTTATGATAAAGAAAGTCTGGAGATAGCATTTTCATTACAGGCTGATGAAACCAATATGTATCTGGTGGTAATGGGTGCTCCTGAAGATAAGATTACCACAAATACAACTAATGATACTTGGAAAGGATATCCTAAGCATTTTAGATATCCTTATGATTTATCTATAATGGGTGGAGTTCCTGAAGGGTATCAAACCCCATCCTCATTCAGGTCACAGTTAAAGAATAATGGACACCTGCATATTAATGGAGGTGGTTGGATTCAAAATTCAGCTACGGTATCTAGTTCAGTATATGTCGGTGATCATGCCATGGTATTGGGGAGTTCTGTTCTAAGTGGCAATGTTTCAATTGAAAACCACAGTCTTGTTAAAAATACTAAAATAAGTGGGAATGTTAAAATCCTGGATAATGCTTTTGTTATTGGGGGAACTTATTCCGGCAATGCCATAATTAGGGGTCAGGCTTATGCAGAAAATAATACCGTTTCTGAAAATGCCATAATCGGTATGCGTGCCAGGGTGAGTAATTATAAACTATTTGGAAATATTGAAGTAGGAGGTGATGTAATAGTTTATAATGAAATGGGATCATGCAATAATGGAGTTTATTACAGGATGACCAATTATTACCAGGACAATTTGCTAGAATGTGATGGTAGGACCGCCAACCATCCTGATAATCTGGATGTAAATAATTTAATTAGGGTCTGCTGAAAAACTCTAAGAGGCTTTTAAAATAAGGTAAAAGTGAGTAAATTGTGTCAACCAAGTGCAAAGGAAAATGGCAAAAGCTCAAAAATACCGTGCATCTAAGCAA
>Ga0193744_1000068_pt1 | contig 41053 bp, 72 predicted proteins | sample L1a1metaG_FD_143056 | JGI IMG/M metagenome (GOLD analysis project Ga0193744, IMG submission 143056) | Soil microbial communities from a riparian zone of the East river system, Colorado, United States - L1a1 | ecosystem: Environmental > Terrestrial > Soil > Riparian zone | place: USA: East River...
CAACATTTTTGCTTATATAACTACTCATGTTCTATATCGTCTTCAGGTGGCGGTGCTACATCATCTAAGTTAAATATTATTTTAAGTATTGTATTTTCAGCAATTTTTATAAACCTACAATCAAGCACAAACTGCTCTGATTGAAAATATATTACAGCACCTTCTCTCAGTCTTAATTTACCTGAGTATAAATCTCTTGCGGCTCTTTCTATAATAGCTATCTTAAGTCTTACAATTCCCAAATCCTCTGCTATTAAATCACTGTTGTGTTTCAAGTAGCAACGTTCGGCTGTTGCTTCTATGTTTTCGAAGGCGTATCTAATCTTGTCGTTGAAGTCCATAGCTCATCCAAGTTGTAGTAGTCAAGTTCTTTTGTGGTTTCACCTATCGTGTAATAGAAAATATAGCACATATCGTTGTATTTTTCAAGTATTTCCATAGCATCGGTTTTAAAATCAAGCCAGCGGCTACTAAACTCCCACGTTCTGTCGAACTCATCCACATACCAGATCACTACTTTAGTTCTAGGATGCATACTAGCCTCCATTTATTTTAGGCAATAGAACACTCAGAGAGCAATAGGTGCTCCTGATATTAATAGTTACTATAACACAAAAACACATGTCTGTAGCTATTAAATAAGCAATAAAAAGTATTATCAGTGTAGCAATATTAGCCATTGCCTAGAGCTGTCACGTCTTACAGACGCTCTCAGTCGCACCTTCACTGTTTATCTAGTGACTAGCTTATTTCGTCACTAAGGGCCTGCTCTCCTGATGCCCACTTACTGTTTTCGATTGTTATTTAGACACGTTAAGAAATGCTAGCAAACCATTCGTGTATAATTTTATTATATTATATAAATTAATTATTGTCAACTATTTCGTTAATTTTAATTGACAATAGCTATAAAAGGATTTATTATTAAAATAATTATTAGAAATAGGAGTTTTTGTGATAGAGTTTAAGAAATGGCCTAAAACACCTAGGTGGTATGACGAAGAATGGAGCATAACTGAGAAAATAGACGGTAGCAATGCCTGTGTTGTGATAGATGAGTTCGGAGCTATTGGTGCACAATCTAGAAATAATTTGATAACGCCTGATAAAGATAATCTGGGATTTGCACAATGGGTGCAAGATAATAAAGTACAGTTATTACAACTAGGGCCAGGTCATCATTACGGTGAATGGTGGGGAAAAGGTATACAAAGAACATACGGATTAGATGAACGTAGATTTTCTTTATTCCGGCATAAAGGGGTTATTCCTGATTGTTGCTATAGAGTTCCTTCATTTGAAGCATCGTCTGTAGCTGAAGCCTACGAAGACTTAGTGAATAATGGAAGTAAAGCAGTCCCAGGATGGATGAAGCCTGAAGGGGTGGTGATGCGATCTAAGTTTTATTCTAAGATGTTTTATAAGATACTTATTGACAAATAAAGTACCACGATAGTATTAAAATTCATAGGAGATGTTACTACGTGATTTTACATATTGTTGGTATTATTTAATACTATATAAATATTGGTATCAAATGATACCCAACTAAAATGACCCATATCTATTAAGATATATTAGATGGCTAGTTGACAAATAAATTATTGTGTGTTATACTAAAATATGTAGCTGCTATTTGGCTGAATGTTGTGTTCATGTCTACAGCTTACACAAAGGCAATTCACTAGGGATGATGCCCGCTACTGGAACCGGTAGAACTAGCCATCGACTAGAGTGAAGGTCCCCGAAGCTCTAGCCTAATGCTTCAAGCAAGACTAGGGGAAATTGAATATAATAAGCTATTGTATTCTGATTGCAGCTACAACTAACAATAGGAATAGTAATGGTAAATAGGGCTGTTATAGAAGAAATACTCGAAGACTTCTTCACCACTTATCATATGAATAAAGCTTATATGCCTTTCTTTGCGGAGTTATCTCGTAGAATATGGTTGGCTGCTGAAGGATGGAATGATGCTATAGACGGAGAAATTAATGAATGATGTTCGTATAGGAGAGCTTGCCGAAAAGTATGAAACCTCTGGCAGAGGCCCAGGATTTATATCAGACGGAGATAAATGGGATCCAGGCGGTGATAGTTACGGTAGTTATCAACTAGCAACAACACCAGGAACACTAAAAGGTTATTTGAATTCTAATCAACCTTATGCTAATAAGTTGAAAGCGTTTACACCTAAGTCCGATGTATTTAATAGTCATTGGAAAGAAATAGCTAAACAAGATCCGCAAGGCTTCAAACAAGAACAATTTAATTATGTAGCTACAATAAGCTACAATCCGGCTAGAAAAGTAGCCGACAGTATGAATTGGCCTGACACATTAGCTGTGAATAGTGCATTATTCTCTATAGCCAATCAACACGGCGGATGGAAGAAAATATTGTCTAAAGTAGGTATTTATAGTGATGAAGTTAATTTGTTGAGTAAGCTATATACAGCTAGAAAAGATTATATAAATTCTTTGTCGTCTCTTAGTGTTAAGCTTAAACAAAACTTAGTTAAGCAGAGGTGTACTAATGAGTTAGGGGATGTATTGAAATTAGTAGACAAAACAGGGCCAGACCCACATTTATCAAGTAGTTTGCAATACTGGGTGGATCGATTTGTTAAGCATTGGGAGAAATAATGTATTATTTGAATCGCACTATGTGTGCTGTATTAGATGAAATGCGGGACTTGACAAAAGTGTTGCATGATAGTAATGTTAATTTATATGTACACATTATTAAGATGCTTATAGAGGAAGTGCAGGTGATGGGAAATAAGATGGAAGCTAAGTTAGCCGATATCAAAGACGTAGAAAATATGCAACAGCGTGCAAAAGAGTTAAGTAAAGAAATAAAAAATCTTATTAAAGAAAAGAAAAAATTAGGTGGTAAGGACAATTTTAGGACAATCGATTTTGGTGGTTAATTTGGGGAAGATAAGGCGTAGCCGTATTGCAAAGCCGTAAGGAAGCAATATGTACCTGGGTTCGATTCCCAGCTTCTCCACCAAACAATAATAAAAATAATATTTAATGACACGCCTTCAACGTGTCAAGTCATCCAGACATTTAGAGCCTTACGGCTCTTTTTTTTTTATGGTAGTAACACTTTTAATTGATTTGGTGTTATGAATCCTGCTGCTGTTCTATCAACATTTACTGTATATACAGAATATTCGTTAAAATCTCCTACAGGCACATTATCTGCCCCAGCATCTCTATAGTACATATACCATCCGCCGTCTCTTAATGGGCCTATTCTTACAGCATCGCCAGATAGTGTTTTTACATCTAGTATACTAGCTCCATTTTGGTATTGTACAGGAACATTAATATCAAACGGATTGGGAATAAATCTCCCCATTAAATTATAGCCAACATTCACCAAGGCAGGTGTAATCGGACTCACCCATGCTAATTGTGTAACACCCATGTCTGTCCATTTAGCGCTAGGAGGAGATGTTATTGTACATGCAAAATCTGCTCCACTAGGCCCAGGGCAATCAGCTTGTACAACGTGAGCTACGTTAGGAGGTGCTCCAGGCCCTTGATACCATGTGTATGTGTAGTCTCCAGGGCTATCAAAAACAATACCAGCCTGATCAAAATAGGCATCACCGTAGCCTGAAGGATAGGCAGCTGGAAATGCAATCTTCACTGCAGCTATTGACTCTGTGACAGCTTGATACACTGTAGGTCCGTAAGCAACGGCTGGGCTTGATAATGACCAATACTTCCCGTTCTCCCATGTAGGATCAGCTCCAGGATCATAAGGACCACTGGCTGTTATAGGAGCAACAAATGCAAATGCTGCATCTAAGAAATGAGCCACAATTCCCCTACCATCGTCTGTTTGTAAACCTGTTAAGGCATTTAGCACCCATTGTGGAATAGGTGGAATCTTACTGTAGCTATCAGCAATATTTTGTAGAATACTAGCAGCATCATACCACCCGTCCCTGCTTGTATTATCTAGGCCGTTAATATCATCAGGTGATCCTTGTTTATTAGCTCCATCTGTCGGATCTTCACTTTGATTACTTCCTTCAGGATGCCCCGTGCTTTTATCACCAAATTTAGGTACAATACCATTGTTGTTTGGTTTCGTAGTTCCTATACTAGCTTTAGACGTACTTAGTGGCTTACCACCACCGTCACCATAAGCAATACCGCGAGTTCCTTGAATAGGGCTTTTATCATCTTGCCCTTTTCCTTTTCGAAGTTCTTCTATTAATTGTATTAGTTTTTCGTATTTGCTTATACGTCTAATATCATCACCGTATTTAGACAAAACGACCTCCAAGGATTGTTTGTGTGGCTTTATTTATATGTAGGGAATACTAACAGTAGGTAAACTAAAGATTGTTGCTTGTACGTCATTGATAGAGCTTTTAGCCATAACTCTCATAAACTGTACTATCTGTAGGTATATTTATGTTGTAATTAACCGTATTGTAATTAGTCTTGTTATCTCTAACTTCAGATGGAATAGCAGGTGTGTCTACAATGAAACTTTCTTGGTAGTTAGTACGTGTCCAATTATACACAGTACCACCATCAGCTCCAATTAACCCAGGAACAGACTGGTTTATCCGAATGTTACCAATATAGCCGTTCCAGTGTTCTGCTCCAAGTTGCCCAGGATCTAATCCTAAATGTGTTTCTAAAGATATTGAACCTTGCGGAGGACAATAACTATCTAAGGGAGCCGATGGAATTGTTAGGGCGTTAGCTGATATTGTTCCTGTACCTCTATACTGAGCTAATGTAACATCTGTATAAGCATCACCACCTGTCCCTAAAGAACAATCACTAATACAAAGAGCGTGCAGTACACGTCTACATTTACCTTTACCACGTATCCATTTACCCGTTAATGCCACTGTGTGTTTTAATTCCATCTCGGGCACTACAAATCTTTGAAAATTAATATGTGTATCTCTATGTGTCTTCAATATATCAGTGTACGCTTTGTTCATAGCTGTATTTATCATTTGATTGAATGTAGCTCTATCAGTCGATAGGTCGTAGAACAATGCACTAGATCCTGTAACAAGACGTCCCCCATCTGGACCCCCGCCTCTGCTTTGTGACCAATCTTGATATTGAGCAACATTAGTGTAACCATAATTAGAAGCTGTAGCTAAAGCCCCGTATAGTGCAACACTAGTCGGTGCTTGTATTGTTATGTTATAAAATTCTTTTATGTTTTGACTAAAGCGTAATGATCCATTCCATTGTGCATACATTGTAAATACATTAGTAGTGTCATCTACGTGCGTTTGTATTGTAGTTACTAAAGGCTTTCCGCTATCATCTGTGACAGGATTGCCTTCAGGATCCGTAATTGGGGCGTTCATATATGCTGTTTCTATTGTACTCCAAGCCACCCATGATCCATTACAAAGGTAGTTGCCTGATTTGAATTGCTGTCCAAAGAATATACTGTTATCATCAACAGTCCACCCAGCAGCATTTATAGCTGAACTTATAAGAGCTCTTGTGGGCGTAGATGGCCTATCTATAAGGAAAGGACAAATCCCGCCAGTACCATGTACAAAGTCTGCTGGACAGTAAGGGTGAAACCATGTATAGGCAGCTGAACGTTCATGTAAACGTTGGAAATCGTATGTTACAGATAAATTCACTGTATTGATTATCTTACCAGCACTTTCTATAGATAGTGTAGGAGCGCGTCTAAAAACATCACTACTAGTGTATAGGAAATCTGGACTAACTTTAGGTGTCCAGCTATTGAATGAATATTGATTATAACTATCAAAATCCATTGAGCCAGCTAATGTACTTATTCTAGCATTTATTCTATCGTAAACACTACTTAAATTACCTAATACAGTTTCGCTATAATAACCTATGTACGGTTCTAATGCTGACAAGTTTTCTAATAAATCTCTTCTATCCGCTATGCAAGCTAATGTCAATTTCTCTTCAAACACATTCACTGTAGGAACATCTACAATACCAGTGAACACTTGTCGCCATACGTCGGTTTTAATCCATATTGTTACAGCAGAGCCTTGAAACGTGTATAAGTCATAAACATCTGGCTCTAATATCATAGTGAATTCGGCTGTGTGATTATCGTCTTCTTGTTTAACTACTTGAACACCACCAGTTAATATCCCTCTATCCACTGTCAATCCATCTAATGTGATGAGGACATCCCACCCATTAGCTTCATAGAACGTCACTGTAGTGAATACACGCTCTATTATTTTAGCAATATACAATAATGTAGGAGCTGCCTCAAATGTTATTTGTTTTTCTATAGATAGTAAAGTGCCTGAGAATACTATCTCTTCACTTATTGATTTTGTTATAGTTAATAATAGCGTTCCATCACCATTAATAACATCATCGTTTATTGCATAATCATTTAGCAACATTGACTAATTTCGCACGTAATGTTTCAGCTTTATTATTAATTTCATTTATACGTTCTACATCATTCTCACGAATAGCTCGAATAGATGAAATATCTAAGTCATGTAATTGTTTTAGTACATCTAAATTTTGTAATTTGTATAGAACAGCTTTATCTTCTGCTACGAATACAGGTTGTAATTCAATCCAATATGCTTTTAATTCATCCTCTGTAGGAGCTCTAGATGTATCTTCCCACTTTAAACTATCATATGTCTCGCCTACAGCCCAGTTAGTGTTAGGGAATTTATTAACTAATATTCGTGAGATATCCATTAACCTTTCACCTCTTGTAATGTAATTGTACTAACACCTCTAGGAAATAAATTAGAGTCTGTGTCAGTCACACTTCTATTAATATACATTGTCTGTGCACCGCCATTACTTACGTTAGCAACTTGTATTTTATAAGTAGTTGCTGATGTAGTGGCTGGGCTGTCCAAGAATTGTAGAACACAACTATCAATACCGTATGTTTGTGATGTAATAATACCACCACCAACAGCAGTTCGACTGCTAACAGTTGTTCCAACACCTACAGCTGTAGCTGTTCTTACTATTTGAAACGATACGGGAATTGTGGAGCTGGAACCGGCTGCGCACATAGACACTGTTATAAGTATTTTATTTGAACTACTGGCAGGTGTTATAGCTTGAGACAAGCCTGTAATATCTTGCCACGGACTTGCACCTCCAGTGGAGGACACAGTGAACGATGTTGTTAAGCAAGTTGATAATGTTTGTAACATTGTACCTACAGCCATAACGGCACTAGTGCAATTAGACAGATTACCGCTAGCCGGAGTTCCTAGAGCAGGTGTAACCAAGGTAGGACTTGTAGCACCTACAAACGTACCTGTACCCGTACTTCCTGTTAATGAGTTCCCTACTGCATTCTTTGTAGCCATATTATTCTCTTATGCAAATGTTAATAAGGAGGATGTTGCGTTAGTGATCACCCATGTAGTGTTAGCTGTAATACATAACACTTCAATACAATCATATCTATTAGCTGTAGTTATATTACCAGCTGATGTTGTTGTATCACCCAATCCTTTAATAGTTTGACCTGTGTTAGCTGTTAATTGCCATCCGCCAGCACCACTACCTGCAATAGACACTCTATCACCAATAGCAGCTGTAGCCGGTAGTGTCACTGTAACTAGTCCAGCGTTATTCGTAGCATACCCATGATTGACAGCAGCAGTTTGTGACGTACCTGTCACTTCACTCCATGTCATATAAACTGCGCCACCACTAGGAACAGCCCAAGTTCCATCCCCTCGCCAAAATGTTGTATTATCTGCAGCTGTTCCGCTGTTCAAGTTACCAACAGCAAGATTCCCTGTAACACCGTTAGCTAAGTTAATCTGTGCCCATGCAGGGATGTTAGATGTTCCTGTGTTACTTAAATATCTTGTAGCAGATGTACTCTTAGCTAAAGCTGTTAACGTATCTGTAGCAGAGGCATATAGAATATCACCAAGTGTAAAATTATCTGGGATTGTAAATCCCGAATAGGCATTGCTAGCCGTATTCCAACGTATCACTTGACCGTCTGTACTTCCATTGGCTGTAGGCCATTTAGATGTAGTGACAGCAAAGTTAGTACCATCAGACATAATAATCTTGCCAGATGTACTTGCACTACTTGGATAAGTAGCTGTGCTCCATGTAGGATAACCACTACTACCCCCACTACGCAATATACAGCCTGTAGCAGCACTAGGAGCTACAACGTTCCAGACACCGGTAGCTGTAGTGCCACCACATACAACACCGTATTCAGAGCCTGTAACAGTGGCCAACCCTGTACCACCGTACGCAACACCCACCACTGTAGCATTCCAAACACCTGTGGTGATTGTTCCCACCACTGTTAATCCAGTGGGTAGAATATAGCCCATAGCATCTGAAGCAGATGTATCTTTTAATAATAATTTATCATTACTAGCTAATGTAACAGAGCTAGGAGTGTCGATTGTCCAGGAAGCACCACTAGAAGCAACTGTAATGTCCCCTTTATCACCGTCGGAAACGCCTCCACCACCTCCATTTGCGACCCATGACAATGTCCCAGAGCTGTTAGTAGATAACACATATCCACTTGAACCATCAGCTGTAGGCAGCGTGTACATAACGTTTCCAGCCAATGATGCAGGGGCTTGAAAGCCTGTATAATTGCTTCCATTATCACTATCCTCTAAAATACGAATATATCCAGCAGCTGTAGAATTACCCCCCACTATCATAGATGTAGTGGCAGTTAATGTTCCAGAGCCATAAACTAGGCCAGCATCACCGGCAAAGCTTCCAGAGCTATTAAATTGTACCTGTGTATCTGATCCGCCAGGGCTACCACCTCCGCCTCCACCAGCAGCGAGAACAAATTTATCCGTGCCACTATTGTATGTAACAACATAATTGTTTGTAGGAGAAGCTAAATCAGCCTTAGGTATTGCTATAACTCCATAATCAACACTACCAGCTCTATAACATAAAACACCATCAGCATAATCTGTCACCGTTGTGTCTAATGCTACTTGACCAGCAGCACTTAATGTAGCTGTTGCGTTATTAGGGATCTCAAAGCTAGTGGCATTACCAAAATCTATTACATCACCAGCTGTAGCTACTTGGTCTTGTTTTCTATCAACACTATCAGCTGTTGTGCGTATTTCGAATGTAGCACCAACAGTGAAGGCTTGGGCTGTTGTTCCTTCTTTAGCTCTAACAATAGTGAACGTAGGTGACGAAGCATCATCTGTTATTTCTACTATTTCTATTTTAGTACCCTGTACAAGCGTAGCGCGGATCACTTCACCGGATCCTATAGCAGGAAATCCTGTAGCACTATTCACTGTAACCGTGGTTGTGCTGTCTGTTAATCCAGTTGTTATGCTAGTCGATGTATTATTAGCATGAAATCGTCTAGTCATTATAAGCTCCTCTGTACAACACTGTTAAGGACAAGTCCTAATTCTGGAGTGCTCACACTATCAGACACAGCCGTAATTGTATTTGTAACTCTTAAATAAATAGGAACAGCATTAATAACACCGCTTAATATAGTATTACCTAAAGCTAAAGAAGCCCCAGGTGTATTAGTATCTAATTCACCCGAGCTTAAAGCTAATATAATTTCTGTAATCGGACTATCCTCTGCCACTAATGTCCATACAACGGACCCATCAGTAGTTGTACCGTTTAATATAACACCCCAAGTAGGTTCTGATCCAGCACTTGTCCCAGCTGTAGTCACTTCATAGCGATAGCCATTAGCACTTGTAGGAATAACACTAGCACCTAAAGAATACCCGTGTGTCGATTGCCATTCAGGCAAGATGTAGGTAGGTGTTAATACAATGTCATCCACCCCTGGATTACTACTTGCATATAAAGCTTTGTTGCTATCTACATTACCTAAATAATATGTATAGTCATGTGCTCCGTCGGATAAGTCGCTTAAAGCATCAACTAACACCGTCGTATTCGATATAATAGTGAGTCCACTATCATCATATAGTTTATAGCCTATAGCCATTACCATTCCCCTGTTGCAGCAGCTTCTTGGGCTGTGGCTTTATGTATGTTAGCATATATTACACGTTGCCCCTTAGGACCTTGTACATATGCGTCAATACCTTGCTCTGTTTTTACTGTTATAACCATATCGTTATTTTGTACTTTTTGTGCTAACTCAGTTAATGCTTGAGCAGCGGCTAACATACCGCTTTTACTTTCACCTTCACCTGGAAGGGTTTGTTGTGCAATACCATTTAATGTAGCAATTTTAGAACTCACTGAAGCTCTACCAATACCAACGCCGCTAGCGGTGTCAGATTGTATTTCATTTAATAATCTATCGAACACTTTATCTCTAATTTGTGTTTGTGGTTTTATCGCAGCTGAAATATATTCTTGAGCATTACCAATCTTAAGTCCTAATAATTCTTCTAATTTTGTCTGACTAACACGGTTTAAAGATTTAGCCGCTACATCAGCCTTTTTACTTAATTCATTTACATTCAGTATAACTTCAACTAAAGCACCTTCCATACCTTTTAAAGCGTTAGTAATCGCAGGAACTGTACTATCTGTATTAGGTGTTTTTGGAGCAAAATAATAAGGAGCTGGGGTGGGGTTTACACCTAAGGCAAGTTCTCTACCTGTACTAGCTGCATCAGAAATACCACTACTAACTGCACTAAAACCAGATTTAACTGATCCAAACCAACTAGAATCTCCAACATCTTTAATTGTCGCTTTAGAAGTATCTACAGCAGATGATATAGCAGCACCTACAGCTTTAATATTTGGAATTAAGTCTATAAAAGCTTGTTTTAATTTATTTGAAATTGTATTAGCTAGGCGTTTGACATCTTCATCAAACTTTTTGAATTGTTCTGCTTGCTCTGGTGTTATTAAATCACCGTTTTTCTTAGCTTCTTCTATTGTTTTACGAAGGTCCGAACGAAGTAGGTTTAATTGTTCTTGACCGGCTTTACCAAATATAGCAATTGCGATTTGAGCTTGGTCTGTACTATCGCCAACTTTATTAAGCTGTGTAGCAATGTCAGCGTAAGCCGCTGTTAAGTCCTCTGCGGCTAATTTAGAAGCACTTAATCCTAATGCAGCAAATGCTTGTTTAGTGTTTGCATCACCACTCCCAGCAGCCCCAATGCTTTTACGAAGACGTAATAATCCAGATTCTAATGTTTCTATATCAACGTTCGCTTCAACAGCAGCATTTTGTAACGCTTGGAACCCGCCTACACTAACATTAAGCTTATTTGCAGAAGCGACAAGATTATCAACACTTTCATAAGTCTTTTTAACTGTTTCAACAAATCCAAAAATACCAGCGCCAGCTAAAAGTTTTCTAAAGGCTTCTTTTGCAATATCAGCCGCATGACTATATTCTAGAATAGCGTTTTTAGCTTCCCTAGCTGCTGCTAATAGTGGTCTATTATCAGCCGTAAATTCTGTCTTAATTATCGGATTCATCATCTAGTCCTATGTAAAGTCTTCAAGAAACTACGCAATTTGTCAGCACGTTCTTTCTCAGAAGCCTCTTCAGCTATTTGGAACTGTATATTCTTTTTCTTCTCATCATCTTCTAGATGGAAATACCCCATCCAATCCTTTAATTCAGCTGCATCCATTGTACTCTCCAGTTGCTTAACAGTCATTTTCAATGTCTTAGCTAGGGAATGTAGAAAATATTTTAATGGATGCTTTAGGAGTTTTTTGCTGCGTTCTCGATAGACTCGTCATCTTTATTAATAGAATTAATTTCATTATAGAGCTTTAATATGCTATCAGCAGATTTATTCTCTAAATCATCAATGTCTTCAAATAGAAGAGACCCGTCTTCGTTAATTACAGATTGTTGCACAATATGCAACATTACAAGATCATTATCTGCTAATGAGCGTAGTCCAAGTTGTTGCCCTATAGACATAGCTTTTATTTCGACTTCGCCGCCCCATTCATCCATCACTATCATTTTACGTTTCAAATCTTGGCAATGTTTTATTTGTTCTTTTGTCAATCTAGCCATTACTAACTCCAAATAGGATTACCTGTAACAGCTAGTTGAGCCGTTCCTTTTACGCATCCATCAGCTTCTACGTTAGCTTGCATTTGTAACACAAACACTTGAGCAGTCCATACGTTTAATGTAACTACAGGGTCTGTATTAGGTAGTGTTAATATGAACGTTCGTTTCGAACGGGTATTCATAGCATCTAACATCTCAGCTTGACCAGCATCATCTAAGTTCCATAAGAAAGTGAGAGTGAATGTACCCCAATCTTGTAATCCCATACGCTTTTCTTTAGCGTCAGATAGCAATGTAGTAACATCTATAAGACTAGCTGTTCCGCTACCTATTCCTGCAATAGACTGATGCCCTGTTATTGCAACGGGTGATCCACCACTATCAGCAATAGATATAGTAGCTCCTTGAGTTGGTATATCAGCAAAGCTTGTCATAATATTTCCTCGTTAATCAATACAATAATAATTAATTTCTACAAAACAATGACACCAAGATTCTTCTATATTAATCAAAGAGATATTGATGTTTTGTATGTGAACAGTTGTGTTATTAAGACTAAGGCTCTGGCCCTTATATCCATCTCGAATAGTGTCAGCAATAGTGTTAATTCCGGCTAAACCTTTCTTCAAGGGAGTGAATATATCAACTTGGTAAATCCCATGATGATAATTTCCACTATTTAATGTGTACAATTCACCACTAGCAGGAAGCAATGTTGGCCTTAACCAATTAGTGCCTTGTACAGGCTCATTCTGGGTGTTTGGATAATAGATCGTAGGCAAGCCACCTATATTAGATAGTTGTAAATTCAAAATGTTATGTATATTTGATAAGCTCATTTGTATTTATTAATCACTTTATTTACAATATTATGAAAATCTTTTAAACCTACACGCATCATACCTGCAGGTGCTTGACTACTCCAACCACTTTCAATTCGTAACGCATAAGGCATAGGATTCTGTATAACAACGTAATTTGACTTATGCTCTATTTCCCAGGCTTTCTTAAGACTACCTGGAACATAATTATGTGGAAAGTAAGGAGGGTGCCATAAAGCAGGGTTACCTACAGGTGTGTTGTTTACAAGCTGTTTGAAAAATATGTCGCATGATTCATGTAACACTTTTTCATTAATTTTTAATCTTACTTGAATCTGTCCATCAAATTGTCTTTCCCAATCACTATAATGACTCATTGTCTTAACTGCACCTTATAGAGAATGTTACCACCTTGGGCTGTTATATTTTGTATAGTTAAAGCTGTGTATGATTTACCGTTGATAACGAATATGTCATTCTCTAATGGAGCATCAGGTGTATTAAGTATTAACAATACATCATCGCGTTGTATAACGGACCCATCAATTTGGTATGTATTATAATTACTAGGATAACCAACACCTGTGTAAGACGTGTCTGTAGTGTCTATAACATCACCTGTCATAGGATTCATATCGCTAACAACGTCGCGTGTGAACGTGATAGTCTGTCCTAATTCACTTAGAATATCATAGGCTACAGCATACATATCTGTCTGGAATGTCATCCTTTACTAACACCTATTACATTACTTCCATTTAGGCCATTAAATAGTATTTTCCACAAAGCATTTAATATACGTCTATTAACAGGAACTGTTTTGGCACCTGTAGCATATTCGATTTCTAATACGTCAGCTCTCTTTCTACGAACGTTGGGAACAATATCGTTTAAAGGATCTGTTCCTTGATCAATAGCGATTGCACATTCTATTAACCCGTTTTTAAGTTGCTCGGGAATTGTATTTGCTGTTAAGTAGTAGCCGTCTATAATAACATTTGATCTAGGCCATTGTAATAATTGGGCATAAGTTAATTTACTACCTTTGTACAAAAGGCCTTCAATAAAATCCATTGCGCGAATTAGTAATATTTCTGTATCTAATACTAAAGTGATTCCTCTAGCTGTAGCAAAAGCTGAAAGTTCAGCTTCGCTAACATATGAGTTAGCATCAGCTACAATTGTTCCATCTTCTACTACAATTGTCATTACACTTCACCGAATATAATAATGTCGTAAGTTACACCAGTGCCGCCAGCTGAATTGTTTATCTGTAATACATCGGCAGAGCTATTAGTGACTCCGTACCCGCCAGCAGATGGATCATAAACAGCTATCATACCACCTGGTTTAACTACTAAAACATCAGAAGCATTGGCCACCCAGTTTACAAAAGCCGATCCATCACCACCAATTAACAAATTGTTTGTGTTAGCAGAAGCAGCAACTATAAAAATCCCTTTAATAGCTGTGAAGTTGATTGTGTCACCAAAAGCATTTACTAAGCTACCAAACAGATCTAAATCATCTGAGCCACTGGCTGCTATTGCTCTAGTGTCTGTCCAAACCATATTGGCTTGGTTAGCACCTGTACCATCAGCCACTGTATATCGCTTAGAATAGTTAATGTCTAGTCGAGCACTACCTATATCTAATGTTTTAAGCATCTGTCCTAAAATTTGTACATTAACTGTACCGCTATAAGTAGTTGCCATTACAACCTCCTCTAATAATCGGCTATAATAGACCAAATCATAGTTACAACACCTGTCCACGTGCCAGTTCCAGCTGTGTGCGAAGCATCATCAGCTATAGCTACGTTTAGGAAAACTGGTCCTGCTGTAGTGTGTCCGTCATACCAACGTGCACCGGCTTCTGTGATTTGCGTAGCCACTGGGAAAGCAGCTGTAGCCGCCACCTTTGAACTAGCTGTACTCATAGCAGTGCTTTGTAACCAAGTTGCTTCAGTAGTTACTAATGTTGTACCTGTACCTGCTGTGGCGCTACCTAATGCTATTACACCTGTAAACGCATCAATAAATGTACCTGTAACACCCATAGTTAAATTACCGTTAAGAACAGCCCCTTGAACATATACAATACCCTGTGGAAATGTATATAACTTAACTCCGCCGTATTGAGCTTGTCCCGCATCATCAGCTACTGATAAAGGCACTGCTGTACATGTTAATATGGTGCGATTTAAAACACCATTACCACTTTCAGCAGCAACTACATAAGGTTTAACGGCATCAGGGATCACCCCAACACCGCTAAGGCCATTTCCATTATCATTATACACTTCGACGCGACGAGGAGCGGTTATATTTGCATTTCGTGCTATATACCCATCAACATATTTAGTCGTCATTATTAATCCTTAGCAATGAAAGCGCCGAATACAATACCAGTAGTGTCAATAGTACCAGCAACAAGATTACTCAAACGAACATAGCGGTATAATACACCACCTTCCTCGTTTCGGAAAGGCACTACGTAACGCCCAGCTGCAGACAACGCTGCATCCATAGGCACTACTAAATTACCAAACACTTTTTTAGCTAGACAAACACTATTGCTAGACATAGCAGATACAGTGGAACCTTCTAACGAAATTGTGTATATCTCGTTACCAGTTGCAATCTCTGCAGATACTAAGTCAATCACTAAATACCCATCAACTAAACCCAAACCTAAATCGATTATGTCTCCATCAGCGGATGCTGTAAGACTAGCTGAATCCCGTAGATTCAGCGCGTCATCGTAGGTGAATTGGCCATATAAATTTGCCATTATTTCTTATCCTCTAAAATTATGATTAAGCTACGATAGCTGCATCAGCAATAAATTTCAAACGTACAATTGCACGACCGTTAAAGCAAGCCATACCGTTATACCATTCAACACGTGTGCGGAAAACTGGAGCGGTTTGTAACTCGCCCATGTCACGCACATCCATACCACCGTTCTGTAAGCCGATCAAACCATCATTACCCATTGATACAACATAAATAGAGGTGGCTGTAGCTGTACCAGAGTTAGCTGCTTCTGTAAAAGGTAGAATAGCGGCCCCTGTGTTGTCTAAATCTACAACTAGGATAGGTAGTCCGTTATACTGCATCACTCTTTTACCAAAGGCATCTAGTTCCCATTGTACAAACCCGCCTACAGTGTATGTACGAGCAGCAGCTGCAAATCTACGTGCCATTGCTTTGTTCATAATTATATGCGTTGGGTTAAGACATTGGTCAATAGCCTCATCCATTTTAGTTAGTTTAAGTGGTTCACCGTTAGCGGTTGTTCCTGCTGATATAATCTGTGCACCAGTTGCTCTTTCTTTCAGTCCATCGAATTCTCTAGGATCTGATTGGTTGGAACCGTTGATGAATTTAGCAGTCCAAGCCAGAGCCAAAGCTCTCACTTTCATAGCTTCGTGTACAGCACGTTGATTCTGGCCCATTGTATCTACGATGAATTTATCTACATCTAAATCACCGCCTGCGATTACTAACGCTTCTACGATAGGATTCAAAACACCTGTGCTAGGTGTATATGCTTCATTCACACCTCTAAAACCTACTCCGGGATAAGCACCTTCGCGATTGTATTTCATTGCATTACCGTTGATTGATTCAAAAGGTAGTGCTTGTAGAATGCTTGAAGATCCTGCATATATTTCGATGATGCTGTTACGCAACACATCGCCGCTATCTAGTTTGGCGGCTTCTACTAAAGTTAATGCCATTTTGTATATTTCCTATTTGTTTAATTATTTGCTGCTGCGCATCGCGTTAATACGATCTACAGGGCTAAGTTTAGATAAATCGGGTTTATCTTGCGCACTACGCATGTTACCAGGAGCACCGCCACCTGTTGATAGATTAGTAACAATAAGAGGAGCATATTTAACATCACATTCGAATTGTTTCTTTATATCTTGTAAGGTTTCATTATCCACCCTACCTGTTTCATCAGCTACATTGCTGATTGTTTTGGCGATGAATGAAGATAGTAGCTCTGCTTTATTTCCATCACCCTTCGTTAACTCATTAGCCACTTTGTTAGCCGCTAGTTCTATTTTCTCGTTACGTCTTTCGTTTTGTGCTGTTGTATACTTATGTTCAAGTTTGGCGTATTCTTCATCTTTTTGTTTATAGAGTTTTTCATACTCGCCATTCTTCTCTGCAATGGATTGCTGCTCCCGCTTAGCTTGTTCTGCATCATCTGCTGCCTTCCTCTTCTCTTCTTTAGCAGCTTTAGTTTCTTTAAGAAGTTCATCCTTCTTATTAGCTAACGCCTCTACTGCTTTCTTAGCTTCTGCTAATTCTCGTTTTAATTCGTTTATATCTTCAAGTGGTTGTTCTAATTGTTCTTCTTGCATGTCACATCCTCTGGATTAAACTTCTCATCAAGCTCTCTGAGCTCATCTAGTGAAAACCACCCGTCACCAAGTAGTTTACTACTGTTTACTTCATCAACAAATTCTTTTGGTTGTGTTTCTAACCATTTATATAAACGTTTCATTCTATAGGCACCAATGTACACCCACAATTAGCGTGTAGGGGTATTAGTCCATCTACTTCATCCGGATCATAAGGACTATTGTCCGCGTAATCTTCACAATCAGGGCAATTATTTAATTCTAAATCTAACACCCAGTCAACTTGCATATTTAACTGACTAGCAACTTCGTTTCTAGTCATATTAGCTGTTCCTAACACAGCCAATCCAGCTAACGCCATTGCTTGTACGGATAATAAGCCAGCTGTTTTCTGCTGTACTGCCTCTTCTACGTCATCTTCCTCTAACACTTGCGTATATACATTAGTCGCTGATAGGGCAAAAGCATTATAAACATCTTCTATTGTTGCTGACGGTTTGTTCAAAGTAGTGCTTATTAAAAAATCCTCCGCATCACCCTCTATTTTAACGACACCTGTATCTTTATATGGGTAATACTTTTTAATTCTTTTTGTTGTAAACTCTGCTTCATAAGCTGAGAGCTCTCGTAATAACTCTTTTGATTCGTTAGACATCTTTAATTTACTACTTACATAAAAATTTAAATATCTAAAATCATTTGTTCTAACTGCTTCTAGTATAATCTTCTCAACATCTTTTAACTGATTAATAGTTAGGCGTGCCTGTGTCCGTACCAGCCGCATCAATAGGAGTTGATGACGTAGAATTTCTGCTTGAAAGGACATTAGTTATTCCCATTAGAGGAGCTGATGATGTATCAATAGCTTGTTGTATCTCTTCATCGGTTTTATCATTAGGTATAATACCTGTACGTCTACCGTATTCTCTTAAATCTTCCACTGATATAACGCCGTTTTGCATCCACACGATAAGCTGTGCAGCCATATTTGGATCTGCAATCTCATCATAAAATTCGTCGTTTAGTTCGAAAACTATCTGCGCTGGATCAGCGCCCTCAAATACACACACCATCTCTAATGCTTTAATAATTGCCCATGTATAATTTGATGTAAGTGTATATAGTGAACTGTGTTGTGAGCCATATCTGATTTTAGCTGCTTCAGCTGTCTCACGCCCACCTGCGGGCGCTATAAGTCGAGCTCCTATAGCTGCAGCTTGTATTAGTAATTCTTTCATCACTTCACCAACCATTTGATTGGGATTTGACTGTAGTAATTGAGCACTGCCGCCGTTAGCTAACACCAACCCTTTCCTACTTCCAAACTGTACACCACTGGGATTCACTGCGTTAAAATCCTCAGCAGTAGTTTCCCCTGGATTTATAACTAGGTAAGGTTGGCCACATAGCCAAACAGCTTCCATTTGGTCACAACTGCACCTATAGTGAGCTAAATTAACTTGAGCTAAATCATATAGAGGTTGTTGATCTATATCCCAATCATTATTAGCCGATCCTGCAAACACAAATTGTATTCTGTTAAGAGGCTTGCCATTGAAATCTAAAGGCGTATAATTTTCTGTTATGTTATATCCATCGTTTAACGCATATCTATCTGAGTATGAATACACTTCTTGTCTATAAATATTCTGTTCGTCTAAATACAATACACGATATCTTTTAACAAAGTCTTGACTAAACATATTCTCTTCACTAAAAGTATATTCTTGCAATACAAGTAAAGACAATACACATTCACCGTTTATGTTTTTAGTTTTCCAATTCCGTATGTTTTCAGCTATATAAGGCCTGATGAATGTTTTACCACCTTCGTCCTTATCCACCATAAATCCATATCTACCCATTTCTAGCAATTCACCTATAGCGTGTTGACTAAATTGGTAAATATTAATACCTGTACCTGTTAAATTATTGTTCAGATAATCTAACTGTGTAGGCAACACTATCATAGGATCTTTACGAAAAACAAGACCGGTTAGTCCTACTTTGGTTAAATTTGTAAAGTTAGTTAATACACCACTTTCTTTGTATTGTGAAGTTCTAACAGGATCATTCACATCAGGTGTGCGTATAAACTCTGTGGCATGGCTATTACATATAGAACGTATTAAATGCCATCGCTGCGTTGCTGTAGTATAGTCCGGATGTTGTGTCAATACTGACATAATTTTATCTCTTTTGTACAAAAGAAAATTCTATAGAAAACGTACGTGGTCTCAAACCTAGTTCAAACACTATAGGGTACGTTGTCGCATCATTTTGATGATCATACCCTGTTTTCTTACAAGGTTTACCATCTAATCCGTAAGGTTGGTTGATTAGACACCTAGAGACAGCAGGGCAATTACGACGATTAACAAATAGCCACCCTTGTTTGAATGCGTTATTTGTAGCATTCACTCTATCGTCTATTGGGAAATTGTGTGATCTAGCCCGCACTAAAAATCCCTTATTCGTTAATTCATTGATAGCAGATATAGAAGCATTAGCATTACTACGGCCCTTACCTGAGCTATCTGGATAAAGTGTCACTGCGTGCCCCTTTTTACTATAAACATTAGACAATATATCGGCTAATGTAGCTGCGTCTCGTAATCCTGTAAGTTCTTCAACAGCGTGCCATTCTTTTCCGTTACGTTTAACAAAAATTGTAGCACTTGTATTGTCTACGTTAAAGTCACATCCTACGAATAAATTCTCACCTGTACGTATTTCTTCAAAGCTATCATGTAATTCTGGGTTGTAGTTAAAATATACAGAAGAGCTCTGCATATTAATAAAATCACCTTGTAAATAAGCTCTAGCAACGTGATCAGGAAATCTATCAAACACACCGCGTATGTACTGCTTTGTAGCAGATGGATTATCGGCTGTACAAGCTTTAACTAGCTTATAATCCCTATGTTCTCTTAATTCCCAGTTCTTATAACAAAATCTATAGCCTTCCGGCGTTGTAAAAGCAGCTGTCTTATTAGGACACACCCATCGATCTTCATCTTCATCAAATATTCTATATTCTTTGGGGACATCTTCAGGCTGTTGCCTGTTACGCATTAAAACAGCTCGCCAAATCTCTTCAGCTTTGTTTTCGTCTAGTGTATCTAACTCGTCTACGAAAGCAGCATAGCTTTCGTAACCAACTAAAGCGCCTGGATCATCCATAGGCTTAAAATAAAAATTTCCACAACGAGCATCTTCTGATTCTATAATATTTTCTTTTTTATTATATTCTTTGTGCTTTATTTTAAATTTATCTAACCAATAGAGTACGTTAGGTACTTCAATGGTGCGTATATGGTGATGTTGAGGAGCATATACGTATATGTTAGCACGTTTACTATGTAAGCCATACGACACAGCACACAGCCCTAATACAAAGCTTTTACCACTTCCAGGCCCACCTACGAAAGCAGGGTGGCATACATTAGGATCGGTCATCAATTGATAGAATGCTGTTTGACTCTTCGTTAACTTTATTGAAAGTTCCATCAATTATCCTATTGAGATCTCTGGAAGGAAGCATCTCTATTCTTATTGTTGTAATCTTCTCATCATGTGTATTATGCACTTCTACTTTATCAACATAATCACATTCATTCTTTAAGGCTTGGCTAATCAGTGTTGCATTGCCCTGAATTTCACCTGTAGCAGCCGATCTTTGTGTCTTATGCCACCAGGAAGCCTTATCATTCTCACCTATCTCATGGGCTTCTTCAAAGCTTGGGTGAGCTTTACGCCAATTCTCATACGTCCTCTTCGTAATTCCCCAAATACTACAAATTTCTCTAATGCTCTTACCGTCAGCTCTAAGGCCGTTACGAAGTTGTTTAGAATACTTAGGACGAAACTTGCTGTTAGTGTGTGTTCTCATATTTTTCTTATTTATTCAATTTTTGAAGAATCTGTAAAATTTCTTTGATTTCTCTAATATCACGTGATACAAATTTAAATTCTGTTTTGGATTCGATGTAAGCTTTTTCTAATAGGTTGATTCTTTGTTCTAAGGAGTCTATTTTCACATCTTGCTTCTTATAAATATACCACGTCACCGTTCCAATTAGAGTGAGCGTAGGGATTAATACATAGCGTAAAACAAAGTCTCCTAAGTCCATATATCACCTTCTATCTATTGCTTTGTCTACTGCATCTACTTGAGGTTGGGTTATTGCACCTGTAGTGCGCATAATATCAAATATTTGTTTCTTAGCTTGATCTAAATTAAGCGTACTAGCTTCACCTAACACCTGTATCTTCTCAATCTTCTTATCTTGTCTATCAGCCCACGCATCCTGAATAGCGCTAAAAATACTAGACATAGCACTAGCTGCTACAGGCAATCCCCATATAATACCATAAATAGCTGCATATAATTGAGCATACCAAACAGGTATTAAAGCAAAGTTTTCAAATATATCTTTCCCTTTAGTAGGGGAGATACACATAATAACAACAGGAATGTTAATAAGAACGAATGTAGTGTATTTAAAACCAGAACTAGTGGCAGCTAGTTTATTCTGCTCACTTTGAACAGCATCTATGCCTTGTTGCTTAATTAGCTCAATGTTAGCGACTGCTAATTGTAATTTAGCATCTTGTTCTTTTTGTTGTATTTGTTGCCTAGTGGAAAGATAGGTGCCTACAACACCATCCTTACCAAATATAGATGTAAACAGCGGAGCTAATAATGTAAACCACATAATTATTGTTTCTTGAATTTATTTAACACTAGAGAAATCTTGTCGTTAAAATACCATCCGACAAAAGCACCGCCAAAGAAGGCGACTAACATGAATATAAACATTTGAGGTTTCCTAAAGAGAATAGGCGTATCTGAATTAGCTAGTGGGGCAAACGCTTACAAAGAAAGACATTCTGCTGCTAATGATACGCCCTAAATTTGGACATATAATATGATTATATCACACTCACACCCCCTTTGTCAATACTTTTATAAAAAATATATTTTGCTAGGGGGCTTGACAAAGCATACCTAAATATGTTACACTTAACTTAAGTGTTTTGGCTAAGTTTGCTTATTAAAGTTACTCATATGTGCTAATGTGCGGGCTTTAGTCCCGCACATTGGAATACAAATAAACATATATATATAGCTAATTTCTTGTATACTGCTTTATATTGTGTTATACTTAACTAAGGAGCAATCATGACAGAAGAACAAATACAAGACCTATCCTATAAGATAATTACAGCTGTTAGTGGTAAGGACAGTGAAGAAAATATGAATGGTGTAGCCGATATTCTTACAAATATGATTAGAAGTGTTAACGATGGGTGGGAAGAATATCTTCTTAAAACAACAGATGATACAATATTAAATAGCAACCTATCCTGTGAAGATTGTGGATGTCCTATTAACTTTAGACGCTCTAGTAAGAAACTTAAAGTGAGGTATGGTGTTAATACGGGCATTCAATAACGTTAGAATATCAAACAATATGCCCGGCAGCTACTTCTTAAAATACATAGGAACATTTAATGAAACCACACTATCGTTATAATTACACTACAGGCTTTTGGATGTATGTTCCAATGTCTACTATAAGGAAACCTATATGTTAACTTTATTCATAATATTGTTTAATTTAGCACACACACCACTACCTATAGCTGTATATCAGACAACAAACATCTTTAACAAGTTAACAGCAACGGCTAATACACCTATAACGCCAGTGTTACGTTTTAGTTATTATATAGGCGGCATTCGTATGCCTAACGCAATGTCTGAAGCATGTGAATTTTCTGTTACATACACATATGATTTAATAGCGCTCACTAAAAGTAGTGATGAAGCTGCATTTATATTAGCCCATGAGCTTGGTCATCAATATTATATGCATTGTGGCGCTTACGGGTTAGATAGGGTGTTTAATCATAATAAAGAATACCTAGCTGATAGCTATGGCGTTGAATTAGCTAATAAAGCAGGCTTTAGAGGCTGTAAAGGTGCTAAAGAGTTTCTTACTACATTCAATTATAAAGCAGATAGCACCCACCCTGCTAGCAAAGATAGATTAAAACGTATTTGTCCTTAAGCTTCCCTTAATATTCGTTATTCCCTTTATTTTGCGCTTGTTGTTGGGCTCAACAAATAATTAAAAACCTAGGGGGGTGGTATGCCTATTATATTTAATAGCTCATTTAGCTACGTACACGCCGTTATAATAATTATACGCTAGGTAGGTATTGGTGATGCAACGAACGTCGCATAGGGAGCTTATATGGAGCTTATAACAGCATAGAGAGAGGCAGCCTTCGGCATATAAAACAAACTGTCTAATAACAAACACAAATAACAATACAAATTAGTAATATGTTAATAACATTATCTATTACACACTCCTGCCACTATCCCCTTTCAGTATCTATCTTACGTAATTCATTAGCTATCCAGTTCAACTTACCCATACATTTTCTATTATAAAGAAACAATTTCTCTGTAATATCAGTTGCTCTTTGTATCAACTCTATATATCTCTTATCTAATTTAACAGGATCATGTAGTTTTATTTGCACAAAGATGCTCCTTCTTTCTGTTTGTCAACGGCATTCCTCTCTATAACATATTTAACAGCCCTTTCTGTTAACACTATCGCTGTGCTCAGTAGTATTGCTGTTATCAACGTTGCTATTACCACAATGCACGCTGCTATTGTTCTCATGTTCTTCCCTTAGTTGTCTTCTTAAATCATTCTCATATTGATGTATCTGTGTTCTGTATTTCACTATGTATTCTAATAACACCTTTGTTCTTGAATGTCTTCTATCCTTGTAAGTTTTCATAAAGTCTTCCTTAACTATTTAATGAAAAGGCCTATTAACATCTATACGTTCCACTGTGCCATTATTGTCGAGGTGAACATCCAATTGCCATTGGTGAACATTCTTATAATGTAAAGTTCCGTTATAAGTGCTGTCGGGCGTTCCTAACGTATCGTACACTTGAGACACGTCATCTCCTTCTAACACTATCTTGTCTTTGTTTATAAAAGCATGTGCGTTAGAGATGATTAATAATAATAATAGCATTCTCATTATGCTCTCCTTCTTTGTGGTCTTCCGTGTTTGTTTGTATGGTGTTGTTTAACGTGTTTAAATGGTGCTTTAATATCTCTCCTATGTTGTCTCTCTTTTTCGAACGCTTCTCTCTTATCAACAGCTTTGTTGTGTTTGTACACCTCTTCACAGTTTTTAAAGAAGAAGTAAGCTCCTATTGTCACTAAGAATAATAATATTTCCATTTCATTCTCCTTTATTCTCTCTATACTTTAATTATAGCATGTATATTGGAAATATGTGTCAAGAATGTGTAAATATTAACCGTCTATCGAAAACTAATATACAACTTGGGAATGTAGGTCCTGATAATTCTTTATATCCTTTCCCTTTACATTTTCTACATTGTAGATGTTTATATTTAGAATCTTCCCAAGCTTTTTCAATGAAAGCATTAATCCCAGGATTGGTTTTAGTTGGTCTAGAATAAGGAGGATTCATAAACCCTGTGTATATTTCATTAACATCTATAAGCTCACGTAGATCCCAACTTGTATTATCTTTAGAGTCTACAGTGTTTAATAGGTAATCATCACACCAAAAATCACATTTAGTATTCTCTTTAGTAGCACAAAGATCGATTGAAAAATTGAATTCCTGATCTAACTCTTTGAACAGCCAATCAGGTGTTCTCCATTCATCTGTTATCTTACTCATAACAACACCTCGAAAAATTCTTTAGGTAATTTTACATTAGGTAGCATTTTTGCTAGCTTAAACATAGGTGCTATGTCTCCCGGAAAATACCCAGCCAAGCCACACCCTATAGCCGTAACATTAAAATAAAGATCTGGTCTACTCCAAGCAAATAATATAAACTTAGATACGTAGTAGTTTATATTCCATAAGTTTAGAGTATATAAATCAACATTTTTAGTGGGTATAGCATAACTATTGCCTTGTATCCCCTCACCATTACCGTAAATAGCCTTATGTTCATTTATGGTGAATAAGAGAATCAGGTTTTAAACGGTAGGCTAGCTCTGTTTGTTTCATTATATCGAATGGATTGATCATTTTAATATGTCCTTAATAGTGGTTATATCAGCCTTAGCAAACCAGTTCTTGATAATATTAAAAGCTTTTTCGCCTATGATTTCTTCTGTTATACCTGTTATTTTACAATATTCTTCGAAAGTTTCTGGTTTTCGTCTAGCGACTATAGTATTTATATCTATACCAGTTTCTATTATATTGGACACAGCAAAACTCCTAAATTAGTTTAATATGTTTGCTTCTTTAAGGTAATCTAATGCTTTTTCTAACAGTATTGGGCTATCATTAAACCTCATTGCAGATCCTCTAAAGTTATTTTCTCCAAGTTAATAGAAGCTGCGCCACATCCATTTTCAAACTTTACAAATTGTTGCATCAACATCCCATCTAAATATTCATAGCGTATAGTGTATATTTTAGGATCTGTAAACCCTCTATCCTCTCTGAATTTAACTTTATCACCTACTTTGAAAATATTCATTCTAATATGTCCTTATTCTCATGTACATTACCGAGTATATTACATTCCCAATCAGGTGGCAAATCACCCACCACCACCTTCTGATCACCTATAATTCCCATTAATACAAATCCCCCGCCATAATAAGAAATTAAACATTTGCCGTAGGAAACACCTGTGTCAGCTGCCTCAACAATATCGTTCTCGTATAAATCTTTCCCACCAATGAACCCCACATACCTATCTATCTCAGATTCAGGAAATGTTACTAACGCTGTTCTCCAAGGCTCCTCAATGCTTTTAGTGATAGCATCGTATAACGAGAAATATAAAAAATGCTTTTGATTCGGAAAATATGCTCTGTATTTAATGTTCACGTCTCTCTCCTGTTCTATCTAAGTATTTTGGCATCTTCAGCCTCTTGTATTCTTTTTCTACCTATTTCAAAATAGTTTTGCTCTTTTTCTATCCCGATAAAATCCCTATTTAGATTAACACAAGCAACCCCCGTTGTAAAACTCCCCGCACAGAAATCTAATACAAGATCGCCCTCATTGGAATACGTGTTGATGAGATATTCCATAAGGGCTACAGGTTTTTGTGTAGGATGTAATCTACCTTTAGAATTTGCAGGTACTTTAAATTTTTGTACATTGGTAGGATACCTTCCTCTTCTTAGTTCTATAGGTGCCTCATTAGCGGAACGTTGAACAGATCTGTAAACAAGCTGAGTACTATTATGCTGCTGTTTCCTATTATTAATTTTTTCGCCGTCCTTAAACCGCTTCTTTGTTGTGTCTGAATACTCTTCAAACTGGGGATTGTATATAGGTTGCTTGCAGTAAAAAACACTTATTAACTCATGTGCTCTAAGAGGTGCTTTTTTAGCATTTAAAAATCCGCTAGCAGTGTTTTTATACCACACCCAATCATACTTAAAGTTTCTTAGATTAGACATTCTTAATATAGAACTAAAAGGCTCACTACCAAATAGTATTATAGCAGCGTTATCCTTAATAATAAGTTTTAAATCTTTCCACATACGTTCCAAATCCAAAACTGTGTCCCATTTACATGCTGTTGTTCCATAAGGCATGTCACATAATATTAAGTCGATACTACCAATTTCTAATTGTGGGGATATGTTAAAACAATCATCGTGGAATAGTTTTATAGTAGACATAACTACCTCTATCAAGTGAAAAATTACCAATAAGTATTAATAAATATGTGTTATTTATCTAAATTCTTGTCAGCGTGTGAATGTTTTAACATAGCCATTAAATGATTAGCCTGTGTTTTAGCATCAGCTAGTCCGTTATGATGTGGCTCTACTCTTACCAACTTAGCTTTATTGCCAAATAAATGCTTCACAGTTCTATAACACATATCGCCTTTATAATTCCACGGAATACGCTGTTTAAATGTCTTTAAATAACTTTGTAAACAAACATTATCATATGTAGAGCCGTTTCCCCATACATTTATATTCCTACCATTATCTACATAGGCGTTAAAATAGTCTTTGATTTGACTACAAGCTTCTTTATTAGTAGTCTTAATATCGTTATTTTGCCACACTTTTCTAGCTTCAGTAGATTGAGCTGTCCACCATACCATTGTACTAAGGCTCCATGTTCTTCCTAAAGATAGCTGTTCTTGTAGTGCTTCTTGTGATAGTTCTATGTACAATTCTTCTCCTAACACTTGTTTACGTACATCGAAATAAACAGCGCCTATTGATATAATAGTGGCAGTTGTACAGCTATTCAAACATTCTAAGTCTAACATTATATTATTCATCTTCCACACCTTCTTTGTTGTTAACGAGCGTCCAGGGTGCTATTAGCTTTCCGTTAATAGCTGCTAAATAACCACCACTATCTAGTTCTACAACACCTATCCTAATTCCTGATCCATCATTACTATAAAACTTTATCACGCCGCGTTTAATGAGGTTAGGGTTGCAAATAATATCCCCATCTTGTACCAATTCCTTATTTCCAATTGCTGTATAATCCACGATTATTCTCCCGTGCTACCAAACCCACCAAAGCCACGTACAGTTGTTTCATTGAATTCCTCCACTAGCTCAAACGAGGGTTTAAATATAGGCATAAATATTAGTTGCGCTATTCTATCACCTTTATGTACGTGTAGATGAACATCTTCATTTCTATTCCACATATTTAACACTATCTCTCCTTGATAATCTTCATCTATAATACCAAGAGTGTTTGCTAAAACTAATCCAGCACTACCCCACCCGCTTCTAGGTGTTATAATCCCCACATAATTATCTGGTAACCAATAGTCAGATCCTATATGTACAGCAATACCTGTACGTACAGCGAAGATATTCCCAGGTGTTATAGTAAAGTCGGATGTGCTTCTTAAATCTAACCCAGCGCTGCCAGTTGTAGCGTATCTAGGCAATTTGTATTCTTTATAAAATTCTTTGTTTAGTATTTTAATTTCCATAACACTCCTATCGCATTTGGTTACAACCCCACACTGTTAATGCTTCCACCACAACTACTATCCATACTACATGCATGTTCAACAGCTTGTACAGCATTCAAACTGAATGACATCGCACTTAATGCATAATTAGAGCCGCTTCCCTCTGCCAACTTAGTATCTCTACAAAATTCCATTAAATAAGCACTATTCTGGGTGATTATATAAGCTTTATTAACACCTATAATGAGTCCGGCTACGTCTAATTCGGGATTTCTGACGATTTCTTTAAACATTATACCAGCGTTTAAGTTAAGCCATACCAAATATTCTTGTATACAGCTGACATCACCACACACTCCTGCGTAAAGTAACCTATCGTTATTATAACTAAGTGAGTTTAACTCAAATAACTTAATCACATCGTCGTTATATATGGATGTTCCTTCAGTCATACGCCCGTCAGCAGCCAATGTCTTTCCGTCCCAAGCAATCACTGTCATAATCCCTCCACGCACTAATGCGTTGTATTATCTTGTTTTAATTTCGTAACTCTATCTATGTACCTGGCATCTTCTACAGCTCTAGATTTAATTTCTCTATGTACCTTTCCGTAATCACATAAAGCTTTTAAAAAATCATAATAATCATATTTATTTGTATCAACCAGTTCATTATAACTATATTCCGAAATGGCTACTTCTAACGGTTGTGTGTTAGTAATAGAATTAGTTGTATGAATAACACCTGTTATATTATTCACCCATAGTGTAATTAACATCACCCCTCCGTTATAGTTATGTAGTTACTTGCCTCAATTATACGGTTTAATAAATCCTTTATAATAGGATCTTCAGCTGCTTCTACTAAGCGTTTTATTAATAAATAAGCATCATTCAATCTATCATCCACATAATCTAACTTATCTTTAAGAGTTAAATTCTCTTCTACAAGTTTTAAAATATACTTATCTTGCATAAATCACCGTTTTAACAGTAAAAAACTTAGTTTTATCACGTTTTTAGCACTAATTACCCTAAAAACACTTTATTTTGCCGTTTAAGCGGCTATTTCGAGCATATAAATGATGTAACAGCATAAATCACACATGCCGACACTATAATAGTTGTCATAACTCCTCCTATACTGCTATTTCGGACAAATTTGTCCGTTTTTAGTCATTTCCTTTAACACTTCGTTTCTTAATGTAGTGATTTCAAACCACCATAAATCATCCATAACGTCATACTTATCTATAATATCCTGTATTGCTTGTAGATGTTTTAGTATTTCTGGTAATTTATCCATCATTCTTCCTTAGTGTAACACTTTACCTGAGCCGTTACAAACACTACATGTGAGTAGAATAACCCGCTGTTCATCCGACCTGTCTATAAACTGTGTAGGGGAACTAATAGCACCTGTTCCGCTACATTTACCACACACCGGACTTGGTACTAATCTGTCTAGTTTTGACATCATTGCTTCATAGTATTCAGAGCTCATTATGTTCTCCTTTTATTTAGAAAGGGTCATTGCGAATACATCTTGGAATTCTCTAATCACCCATTCTCCGCCAAAAGTAGCTGTTAATGCTTTTTGGGCTTTCTCAGCTTGTTCCCTTGTTTCAAATATTTTATTAGGTATATTTAGCTGAGCTGTTGGTTTCACTTGGTAAATCATTATCATCTCCTAATGTATCTCTCTTACTTTAACTATAGCATAAATATAAGAAACGTGTGTAAAGAATAAGTAAAGTCACTCAATAAATTCATAATGTTCTAACTTACCAGTTATTTTTATATAGTCTCCACCACCATCTATAGAAATTCCGCAACCTATCACCTCATCAAATGCAACAGCTGCTATATGCGCTGTTATGTTTGTGCCTATAGACAAAAACTCGTCTAGTATAGCCTGGAATTGCATTGCCTGTTGTAGGTGTTGGGTACGGCAAATACAACTAACAAAATCATGCCTGTAAACACTTTCTATAATTGTGTTACAATTCTTGCATTTGGCTTTAGACATTATTAATTCTCTCTTCTACTAGTAATGCTCTTAAGGCCATCCAATCTAGTGTTTCGGCTTTTAGTTTCTTACCTATTCTGTATACATTATGTATTATAGTAGAGTTATCACGTTTAAATCTATAGCCTAATTCACTAAAACTTAGTGTTGAGTATTTTTTACAAAAGAACATAGCTACGGCTCTGGCAGCTGCTACATTTTTACTTCTGTTATGAGTCATTATACATCCGGCGGGCATATTAAATACAGATTCGGATATCCCTATTATTTCGTCTAATGTAGGCATTACACTTGCTCCTCTAATTTCATTACACGTATAAAACGGTCCCAAGCGTCTGGTGGCATGCTAGGTAGTTTTCTGTCTATGAATCCAACACCGGTGGATCTATAAAAAGGAGCCCAAAAACTGTCGAAAGCATCTAACACTTGATCATTAGCAAATTGTGTACCATTAGCGTTAGTATACATTAGTCATCCTCCTCTTGCATACCTATTTCTAACAAGTAGTGTTGCATGAATTGTATCAATCCTAACAATTCAAACTTCGAACATTGACCCATTAGAGCCATAAAACTGTCTTCTTCTCCATATAAACAGCCCACCACCACAACTCTAGGCTTAACTTTCTTAAATTCTCCTAGGTTTGCTATGTGTTGTTTTATCAGGCTTTCGTATGTATCCTCGTCTATATTGTCGTTAACAATCTTAGTTAGTGTTCTTATATTATCTGTCATTTCTTCTATTCTCCTTGTTGTTGACCATTTTGTTGACGCCAACAAATTCGTGAGCCTATTTAATACCCAGCGCTTCTCGGGCCAATTTAACCGCTTCGTCATAATTATGAGCAGCTATAGTCACTATCACCACCCCATTTCGAAAACGGTGTATATCAGTAGGTTTTATAGCATTATGTGTGTCCATACTAACTCCGGAATAATTACAATCTTTATCAAACACGACCGAGTAAGGCATACGCTCTTCTAATCCGTCCTCATACACCTCTAACTTTAGGTTATCAAACCCTTTTTTATTATTCTTTACAAACTCTCGTGCCCATTTCTTATCTGTCGCGGCACGAATAATTCTGTAGTCGTCGTAACTACCTGCTGTAATTATGTAAATCACACTACCTCCTTATTACATTGCTTTTCTCTTTTTTACCGTCTCGGAACCGTCCTTTACACGATTTACACTTGTAGCGTTGGTATTTACCTGTAGCCGTATACGCCCAACCCTTCTTAATAACATCCGATGATCCGCATTTATTACAATTATCCCCATACTCTGTCCCTATATTGTAATTGTAGCCTAAATCAATATGAGGTGCAAGTTTATCAAACACTTTTTCTAGTAATACAACATCATATTTGTTATATACCAGCATTTCATCTACTGCGTTACGCTCTCCACGTAAGCATCTTAACCATAATTCATCGTTTGTGTCTATCTTTCCACCTAGGCCTAATGCTTTAGCTACGTAATCTAATTTATTAGCAGAGAAAGCAAAATGTTTCTTACATTGTATTAGTGTGTCCGTTTCACGGGGTTTAGATATAGGAGGTAGGTTGTTTAACACTACTCTTGCGTTTATCTTCTTGTAATCAAACTTCTTACCGTTATGATATACAAGTTCATCAGCTTGGTTAATAACAGAAGACAATTTGGTCACTATCTTCTTATCATTTTTGCTATACGTGTATGCAGAATGAATCTCATCCTCTCCTTGCCATTTCCAAGCAGCGCATATAATGTGCCAATCTTCTAATATGTTGCTAGGAGGAATATAGTTTTGATAAAGTGAGAACGTCGCTACTTGCATTTTAGACGTCTCTATGTCGACAAAAAGCCTTTTAACTTTAGTCATTTTATTTCCTATGTTTAGCAGCCTCTATAGCTCTTAATTGTGCAATAGCTTTCTCTTTAGTATTATGGGTTCCTATTTTACTACCGTTTACATCGTAAACCACATACTGATCATTTTCTTTCTTAATCATACGATTTCCCCATTTTAAGAGTAAATATGCTACTATTAGCATTGTGCACAATATCAAACTTAAAACCTCTGTCGATTAGATATCCTAAATCACGTACGTCACCTGAACCAGTTTGGTCTATCTCAAAGTATACGGGCCTCAATCCTCCTGCCCCTTCGTCGAAATAAGCGACAGCTATGTGGTCTATGTAGATAAAAACTTGCTCGTGCTGGTCAAATCCTAATGATGGAACTACACTTGAGTCAATGTCACCTGGCCGTTTAAAATTAATCATGATTTATCCTTTCTATGTGTAATTTTTTGATGGCACGCCACACATAAGAAACGGAATCCGTGGCGATTACAAAACATACGTTTAATAAATTTAATCTCTTCGTCTTTATTAATGGAACCGCAAGGCGTTATATGATCCACCTCTCCCTTATTACGGGGAAATAATTCTTTGCATATTTGACAAGGGTAGACATGTTTTATACGTTTGTTAGATCCTATATAAGGCTGTTTAATACTATTAAGATATATATGTTTCTCAGCCCAATGTATCGATAGACGTCTTAATAAGCCGCGTAATCTACTATAATACTTCTTATCTTCTTTTGGACAAGGACTATAACGCATCAATGCCTGTATCAATAAATCTAGTGCTTCTTGTATATCCTTCTTAGTAGTCATAAACACCTGCTAATGATAGTGCTGTTGGTAGTACGCCACACATAAAAACTAAAGACGTTACAAAGAATATAGTTGCCCCTAGTGCGAAAACAACACTTAAAAATAAAGCTTTACATTTTAGGCGAGTAGTCATTTTTTAGTTTCCAATATTCAACTAATAAACAGAACATTTTACGATATTTTTCATGTTCTTTATGTTCCACGAACACACATTCCCCTTTAGAATGCTCGTTGACTGATATAAAACAATTAAACATTCTAGTGTTTTTAGGTAGATCAAGACCTACCATGTACCCACTAAGCTGCAACTTATGTTCTTCGTATTGTATCACTTTGTTAAGGTCTTCTACATCTTTAGTTTTATAGTCAATAACCACCCATTCATTACTGTTATTAACTCCGTGTAAGTCTACACTACCACCAAAACCTAATGGGTGAGCAAATGTCTTCTCTACTTGCCATTTATAATCTGGAAACAGGTGGTGTATTTTACCTATAGCAGTAGATGTGTATTCCTCTTGCTGTACTACACCCTCACCGAAATAAGATTCCATCCAACTATGTACTTTGTTTCCCATTTCAGCGGCTTTGTTCCGATGTTCATCCGACTTGCTAGCAATTAACGCACACCATTCATCTTTATTAGACATTTCAGGATGAAATGGATTATTTATAGCTGCCTCTAGAATTTGCTTTCTGAAATACCCTATTAAAGCGTCTTTACTTAGTAAAGACAATATTGTAGTGGCACTAGGAAACAAGTTAAGTTTCCTAGCGTCTCGTAAACTAGTGCTACGTGTCTTTTTGTTGGACCCTACAACTGTGTGACACGGAACACCTTCGTACGTATAATAATGCATTACCAAGCCTCATCGTCTGTTGTTGTGTCGTCTGGCATAGCTTTAGACATTTTCTCTGTTTCTCCACTAGCCACTAGCGCCCGTATGTCATCACCCATCATAATAAACTCAATAGCTCTTTCTTTGTATTCCTTAGTGGATTTACCAGTACCTAAACTATTAACAGCATTAGTGATGCTATTACCTATCTGTTGTCCTAAATTGTCGTAGCCAGAGGGCTTTGCGCCTGTAGCCGCTGGCGGATTTAATGTAGTGCGTACACTTTCAGGAGGCGATGCTTTAAGATCTGCATTAGCCCATATAAGATTGGCATATTTACCATTCTTTTCATACATTATCTGTAATGAGTCACCAGCCTTAGCGTTCTTAAGAGTTTTAATTGTATCATCATCTAGTTTATTTGTAAAATTAGTTATATGCCACACTTCCCCTTCAGATTTATCACATGTATATGCTAAATCTAACACAGTGCCCTTACCTCTTTTGATTGGTTTAACTTTATCAGCCACTTCTATTATAAATGACATACTATTTCTCCGTTTTGTAAGTTATCATATTACCAAAATCATCCCCTACATCTATGGTTACAGGGAACTTAAAAGGCACTTCTATACCAAACCATTCCTTAAATAAATTTGGAACATCTTCTATTGTGTCTTTTAACCATTTTAAACAAGGGCCAAGAACATCCTCTCTCACATAAAATCTCTTGCTATCGTGTATTTCCATAAACATCTCTATCTTATCTGATTTGCGTAGCAATGTTTGGAACAATGCCACGGTGGTGATTGCTTGTATATCACTAGCCCCACCTTGATTAGGGTAGTTCTTAGGCTGTGTAAAAGAAAATCCTCTCTTTAGAACAGTGCTCCATTGTCTACCAGTTTCGAGAAAGTGATACTTCTTACCGTATTCTGTAGACCAGTAGCCAACACGTTGAATATATTCCTCATTATAATGCACTAAGCCATTTTTGTCAAATATCGGTAATAGTGCCACCCCGTTCCTGTATTTACCTTTTTGTTTCTTCTTAGGGATATCTATTTTGCGGCAATCTTGGTAATTATTTTCTATAAGTGCTGGTAATACATCGTCAAAGAATTCATGCTTTTGGGGGTATAGGTCTTTATCTAATTTAAAAATAGCCTTAACTTCATCTAAAGCTAGCCCTGTAGTAAGTGCTACTTTAGGAGGCATTGCGCCATAATCCATCTGGAATGACACAGGTTTGATGTTCTTTCTCAGTGAAGGCCACGGGTCGACTTGATCTACAACGGCCAGCCTATACACCTCTTCATAAGGCTTTTTTAATTTCTGTGCCAACATAAAACAATGCAGACACATACCATTTAATAAACGTTCAATCAGGTTTTCATCTTTACTAATCCACGCCTGCACCCATTTCTCTAACTGGCTAAAATCTATCGATACACACTTGTATCCTGGTTTAGCTACTAATATAGATTCTATTAATCCACCTAAATCACCCTTAGAAGGGATATTCTGCAAGTTAGGCCTTCTAGAGGATAATCTGCTAGTTTTTGTTAACGCTGTATTGTACTCAGGATATAATACCCCATCAACACTTCTATCTAAAAAAGCTTTACAATAAGTTTTAGACACTTTGCCACAATTCATTGATAGCTTTTGTAACTCATAATAACGCCGTAATACAGGGTTTTTAGTCCCTATGTATATATTAGACATAACCTTACTATCTGTACTATAAAAGCCTTTCTTAGCTGCTGGTCTAGATATTTTAGTAGGTATTTTAAAGCCTTTAATCACCACATCTTCAATAAATGTTTTAAACTTTGGATTCCCATTCTTATAATCACCTACTCTTTTTCTTACTTTAACAGACAATTTACCGCCAAACAACAAAGCACTTTTTTGATCTGGGCTATTTATATTAAATTCGGGGAGACGTTCGTCATTCCATAAGTCTTTTATTAGTTCGTTAAGCTCTTGTAAACATTCTACAGCTTTTAAATTTAAGTCTCTTTGTGTCTGTTCACATTTATGTGTATCCACTAACACCCCTGTACAAGCCATATTTATTAGTGATAGTACGTAAGCATTGCGTAATCTTACTATATTTAACATACCAGTTTCTTTAGCAATCTTTAACTGGGCTTCGTACACTTTTATAGGGGTGATTCCATCCGATTCACAATATTCTTCATAGAGTTTCCAAAGCCTAGGGCATCTTTTACGTGCTTGCACAATCTTATCAGCTCCTACTCCTTTTTTGTATAGTTGAGTTATACGTGCAGGTTTTGTATTCTCACCCAAATGTTTTAATGCTAGTTCGGCTAAACTACTATTACTATGCTGCTGGCCTGTTAATGTATACTCAGCTTGTTGAGTATCCCATATCTGGCCGCCTTTTAATAAAAACTCTTTGAAAATGGCGTCGTGCCAAATATAAGACAGATCAAAAGCAAGATTATGCCCTATTAAAAGGTCAACATCCTCTAATGATCTGGCTAACTTTCGTTTAAATCCTTGCGCGAAATGCTCAAGTAGCACTGTGCTATCCGCTAGCCCAAATATCTGTGTATAAACATCGTTGTTAGGATCTCTAAAATCAGATCCGTGAATGGTTGTTCCAATACTTGTCTCGCTATCATAAGCAAGTATTCTCATAATTACTCCTGTTATAACCGGATTAATGTGTATATTCTATAGAATATATAGTAGTTATTCACCAATTAATTTCTTAGCGTAGCCTAAGAATTGTAGATTCTGGTCATACATAGGCATGAACCAACGCTGTAAATACTCTTCAAATCCAACGCAATCATCACTAAATATAGTTAGATTATACCATTCCTGTTCAACATTCGCAAATGTGTATAACATTTTATTCTCCTTGTTCACTCATATCATCGGTGTTGTTAGGGTTAGCTAAGAATAGAGCGTTGCATTGTATGTGCCCTATTATAGATAGTCCGCTCTCATCATCAACAGATTTTCCAGTTTGCAAATCGGAAATATGACGCATTAAGCTGTCTAATATACTGGATATAGGCATACCTTTTTTCCAATTGTTCCTAGCATATTTATTAGCGCCGTATTCTAACACCTCTACGCAAGGCTTTAAACAACCTAAATCCAACATAGAATACTGGGCCTTACCATTATTAGCTCGCATAGCTTGGCCGTTGTATTCATACTGAGTTACGTCAATCACCGCTTTATCACCTATTTTAAATTTACTCAGATTGTTTTCCTCTGCCATATGCTTATAAATATCTCCATCTACTTGTCCGTTGCTCATAGTATGCCTCTCTGTATGAATATTAATCTGGTCACTGAGACAAAATACACATTTAATATTTTCGAAAAATTCATAGTCTTCTGGGAATTGGAATATAGCCATCTTAGCACAATCCCTGCAATGAATTTCAGTTCTAATAGCTTCCATGAATTTCTCCTATAACCAACTATGCAGCCTTATCTCTTCTATAGGAACCCATTTATAAATAGAGGCGCCCCAAACACTTATTTTTATTCTATATTTACTATCAAATATATCTGTAATAACACCTTCCAGCCCGTTACGGGTTATAATATCTCCAATTTTCATGTGATCATCTACCGTGTAATTTAATTAACCGTTTGATTGCAAATATATTCTCATGTGACCCTCTCCGCACAATAAGCTATAATCCCCACAACACAATAAGCTAGTCTTCAATCCCTAACTTCTTACACCAATATAAAAATAAATAATAAGTTTCGTCTTCTTTACCATATTCATTAACTAAATTTAAGCCTAATTCGTGTTCATCTGACTCGTATTGTTGTCTAAACACGCTATATCTATCGGGGAAAAATATACCTGCCTCATCTAACACAATTAATCTATCTATAGATTTTATAACATCTTCGTAAAACGCGTTATATTTTAAATTTATCAACTCTTGGACTCTTTCTTCAATTTTTTTATAATCTGGAAGTTCTTTTTTTAAATGGGAATTAACGTCTCCTAAGTAAGCCTCACTAGCATCATGCAACAGTGTTGCCCTAACAAGAGAACCGCTAATATTTCCACACATTCGGTAAACATACTCCGCCATCTTTATAGAATGCTGCGCAACACTATAGTGAACTCCGAAAGGTAAGGCTCCGCCATAACGCTGTATCTTAGTGAGGTGGTGGGCTATATCTTTTATATTAATGTGTTCGGGGTTTATGTCTGACAGTTCTATACACTGCCCACTATTCATCATAAAATAACTCATGTTAACTCCTCATAAAGACTATATTCTTTATGTAGTTTGCACACCATCCTGCCCGGCTTACCACGTTTCTGTTTTGTAAGATTTATATAGCGTAGATTAGGCTTCTCATCATCTTGTCCTATCATTAACATACAATACGCTGCACCTTGTTTACCTCCGCCTTTGCTTCCAGCTGTGTCTTTTTCTGTAAGCCATTTTCTGTGTACGAACGTTCCTTTCTCGTTATCAAAATAACTTGTATTACCTGCCTGCGTAGTTCCTATTATAGGATAGCCCGCATTTGCTAATTTACGTATTCTATTATACGTCTTTGTCAAATCCTTAATATCCAAGCTATTAGCAAGAACATCAAGCATATCAATCACCACTAAACAAGGGTTGTATTTGGCTATTTTTATCTCTATTTTATTTAAATCGTTAACATTACCGATCTGCATAGCTATGAACATATTAGGATCATACTGCTTTTCGTATTGTCTAATCACCTTATCTCGTTCCATAACAATCTGCTCGAATCCACCGACCATTTTACCGTGATATAAATTAGAAAACAATCTCCCCGTCAAATCTTCAGGTGTATCTTCACTAGTGAAGTATAGTATTGGCGAGTTATGCTTCATTTTCATTACATGTACAGCCTGTGTAATACATTTAGCACTCTTACCAGAATTACTATCCCCTGATATTAATATAAATTGCCCTGGAAGCAGACTACCTAGATTGTTTTGTAATGTGTTTGACCACCAACTAATACCGTTAGTGTGATCAATACGAGACAAGTCAACATCTGTAAGTCTAAATACGTCTGTATCAGTGGTGCGTATGTAGGTACATTTCTTATCTTGTAAATCTCTTAATGTGGTTTCTAATGCTGTATAATCAAATCCATTAGTCATAATGTCTGTGATCTTTTGGCCAGCTTCTCTTTCTAACAAAGATAAAAACAAATCGTCCGTAACTTCAGAAGATTTTATCATAGGAAACACTACTTCTCTGTAATACTGTAACACTTCAACATCGTCCTTCTTATGCCAATTTTGTGTGAACTCGTTGTAAAATACATCCCAATTAATATCATTGTCGTATTTCTCATAATATTTTCCAAAATCTTTAAGTAGCATTGTTGTTAATGGAATCAGACGTTTCACGTCTAACACTTTATAGAACATGTCGTAGTTCTTTTTAAAAGACATACTCTTTACTAAAGCTGCTTCCAAACTTATATCTTCATTACTCATAATTGCTCCGTTAATTCCAGAGTGAGTTCAAATTCTCTATCTAATAGTAGTTTATCTAGTTCTCTTTGTAGAAATCTAACGCCTTGCCTACTCTCATGTGTTTTAGTAACTATAGCTGATTTCTGTTCATCTGTCAACATAATATCAAATACACCCATAGCAGCTAAATCTATAGATTTCTTAGGCAATAGTCTGGTTTCTAGAATGTGCATATACGTTTCTTTGGAGAAATTATCTAATTTTATAATACTGTTAATACGTCCTACTAGCTCTGGAATAATACCTGTATTAACAATAGCGTCATCTAAGTTTTCTGTATCTGCCAAAGTGCGTGTAAACCCCACCACTTTATCTTCCACTTTATTCACCACGTCGTCAAATGCTCCGGCAAATACGAAAGACACTCCTGAGAATTCATCTTTATTATCGAACATTGTTAAGAATGTACTCTGTACATGTCTGTTCCAATTACTGCTACCTTCAAAATTTCTTCCTAATTTGTCTAATTCATCACAAAACACCACGGTTTGCTCTATAGCGGGTTCTAAATAAGGAAACAATATGGGGTGGGATAGGCATGTTGCTTGCGCATTTTTACGAATCAATTCCTGAAGTCCTTCTGGCTTTAAGCCGCCTGTTGCACCTACAGGGTTTAAATGTGTTGCGTCTATTTTTATTAATGGAAAACAAGATATTTTTTGTAAACTGCTTATTAAATGGGTTTTACCTGTTCCGCTACTTCCTAACAACAATAATTTCATTGGAGCTATTAAAAAATCATCTCCCATATTCTTCGTGTATTTCTGGTAACTTCTCAATTTACTTCTTTGTAACATAACTATAAGTGCTTTCTTTGCTTCTAAATGTCCTTCTACATATTCATCTAACGCAGCTAGTAGTATCTGATTATCTGTCAGCATTTAATATACTCCTGAGTTCTGTTGGAGAATAGCATTTTGGATCCATGTCTGTACATATATGGTCTAGTCTACAAAGTGATTTGCAACCCCACCCATATAGTCTCTTATGCTTATTTAGTAAATAAGTAGACGCTAATACTATTTTCTCATAAGCTAGCTGTCCACTATTTATTTCTTTCTCATGGTCATTATCTAACCATATTGTTAGTATAGCGTATTTTTGTAACAATTGCTCTAAATAACTAGAATTTATTTTAGTTCCCCATAAACATACAACATCTTGATATTTAGCCAGACGTATACAAGATACATAGTCCTCTACTACCAAACATCTACTAGAGCCCGTAGAAGCTGTATAAGGGACTTTTTCCCCGTAATGGTATATCTTCCTACCATCTTTGTTATATCTCTTCGTATACCCCACAATCTGCTCGTTTTGTATGTTTGGGAATATTAAAGCTCCGTCGTCCATGTCCTGCGCTATACTATATTCTCGAATCGTGAATTCGTCTAAATAATATTTATAAAGCCATGTCTGATTAGACAAAGAGAATTTGTTAACGTTAAAGGTGATGTTAACAAGATCAGGTATTGTATATTGTTTGGGAATTATAGGAGAATAACTTTTATCGTATTTAACAGTGAATCCACAACTAAAACAATGATGGCCATTGTCGTATGTACAGAATGGTTTTCCTTTGTGTTCAATGCCACAATTAGGGCAATCAACACTGTTGCTTATATAACTACTCATGTTCTATATCGTCTTCAGGTGGCGGTGCTACATCATCTAAGTTAAATATTATTTTAAGTATTGTATTTTCAGCAATTTTTATAAACCTACAATCAAGCACAAACTG